>JAEEGG010001151.1_pt1 | contig 73138 bp, 62 predicted proteins | sample 9134161 | NCBI WGS metagenome assembly JAEEGG01 (sample SAMN16246543, study PRJNA631951) | gut metagenome | biome: gut microbiome; feature: rumen; material: CR-attached | host: Bos | place: Iran: Karaj | collected 2018-10
TGTGACCGAGGTGCAGCGGCTTGCTGGTATTCGGGCTGGAAAATTCCACCATCACGGTCCGGCCAGTGGCGGGCAGCTGCCCGAAATCGGGTTGTGCGGCAATCTCGGCGAGCGTCTGCGACCAGTAGTTGCCGGCCAGCTTGAGGTTGAGGAAACCCTTCACCACGTTGAATCCGGACACATGCGGATCGTTTTCCTGCAGCCAGGCTCCGATTTCACTTGCAGTGGCTTCCGGAGCCTTGTGGCTGGTCTTGAGCAAAGGAAAGACGACGAGGGTCACGTCGCCTTCGAACTCCTTGCGGGTGGGCTGCACCTGGATCAGGCCGGGGGCCGGTTCCACACCATAGAGGGCGGCCACGGCTTTCGCTGCCGCGGCGGATATATAATCGAGCGGATTCATCATGATCGGATCAACGTTGTTTTTTGTGCCGGGCGAAGTAGCGGTCCATCTCCTTGCGGGCCTTGGGGGCCAGGCAGAAGAGCGTGAACATCGTAGGGAATGCCATCAAGGCATAGGCGGCATCGATCAGGCTGACGGCCACCCTGAGGGGGATGACGGCCGCCACCACCAGCATCGCCAGGAAAAAGTAGTTATAGTATTTTGCGTATCGGGCCCCGAAAAGGAATCCGGTACATTTTTGTCCATAGTATGAATACGAGAACATCGTGCTGAATGCGAAGAGGATCACCATCACGAAAAGCAGGTAGCCGCCCACTCTGGGAATGGCTGCTCCGAAGGCCAGCAAGGCGTAGCGGAGGCCTTCCATCGAGTTCAAGCCTGAACCGGAAGGGATGATGGACGGGTCGATGGCGGATCCGATGAGGATGGCCAGCGCGGTCAGCGTGCAGACCAGGCCCGAGTCGATCGAGGGGCCGATCATCGCCACCAGGCCTTCACGGACCGGCTCGTTGTTCTTCGAGGCGCCGTGCATCATGGAGGCGGTACCCACACCGGCTTCGTTGACCAGTGCCGCACGCCGCACGCCCGTCAGGGCGATCATGATGATGGAGCCGATGCCGCCGCCCAGTGCACCGCGCGGGGTGAATGCCCCGGTGAAAATGTCGCGGAAAACCCCGGGCACCAGCCCGATATGGCGGATCAGGATGAAGATGACGAGCAGGAAATACAGCGCGACCATCGTAGGTACCAGTTTGGTGGCGATCTTGGAGATGCGTTGGATGCCGCCGATCACGACGAACGAGACGATGATCATGATGACCAGGCCGATGATCAGGCGAAGCGTCGCCGTGTTCTGCTCAGGCGCGAAGAAAAGGGTCGTGACCGACTCCGTAAGCTGGTTGGCCTGCATCACGCAGAGCGTGCCGATCAGGCCGAAGATGGAGAAGAAGACCGCCAGCGGCTTCCAGTTCTTGCCGAGCCCTTCGACGATCATGTACATCGGGCCGCCCTGGGTCTCGCCGGCATCGTCCTTGCCCTTGTACATCACGGCCAGGGTCCCTTCAAAGAATTTCGTGGCCATGCCCACGATGGCACTGACCCACATCCAGAAGATGGCGCCGGGACCGCCGATCGAGAGGGCCACCGCCACGCCGGCGATGTTGCCCATGCCGACTGTCGCGGCGATAGCGCTGGTCAGGGCTTCAAACGAGGAGATCTGTCCGGCGGCACCGTCGTCCTTGACACGAAGCGCCCCGATGGCGCGACCGTAGTAGCGCAGCGGAGCGAATTTCGAATAGACGAGGAAAAAGAGTCCCCCGCCGATGAGCAGGAAGAAAAGCGGATAGCCGCAGATAAAATCGCTGAATGCGGCGATGCCGTGTCCGATGGAATCCCAGAAACCGCCCATGGCTGCCAACGCTTAGCCCAGGTAACCCTTGAGCAGTTTGCTGCGGGCACTGTGGCGCAGGCGACGGATGGCTTTCTCCTTGATCTGGCGCACACGTTCGCGGGTCAGGCCGAATTTCTCGCCGATCTCCTCGAGGGTCATCTCCTGGCAACCGATGCCGAAGAAATATTTGACGATGTCGCGCTCGCGCTCGGTGAGCGTGGAGAGGGCGCGTTCGATCTCGGTATTGAGGCTTTCGTTGACGAGGCCCTTGTCGGCGTTCGGCGAATCGTTGTTGACCAGCACGTCGAGCAGGCTGTTGTCTTCGCCGTCCACGAACGGTGCGTCGACGGAGACGTGACGGCCGGAGACGCGGAGGGTGTCGGCGATTTTCTCGCGCGGAATCTCGAGCATGTCGGCCAGTTCGTCGGGCGAAGGCTGGCGTTCGTACTGCTGTTCGAACTGCGAGAGGGCCTTGTTGATCTTGTTGAGAGAGCCCACCTGGTTGAGGGGCAGGCGCACGATACGGCTCTGCTCGGCGAGTGCCTGAAGGATCGACTGGCGGATCCACCACACGGCGTAGGAGATGAACTTGAAGCCGCGGGTCTCGTCGAATTTCTCAGCAGCCTTGATCAGGCCAAGGTTACCTTCATTAATGAGGTCGGGCAGGCTGATGCCCTGGTTCTGGTACTGCTTGGCGACGGACACGACGAAACGGAGGTTGGCGCGGGTGAGTTTGTCCAGCGCTTCCTGGTCTCCTTTCTTGATACGTTGTGCGAGTTCGACTTCTTCTTCGACGGTGATCAGTTCTTCCCGTCCGATCTCCTGCAGGTATTTGTCAAGCGATGCACTCTCTCTGTTGGTGATCGACTTGGTAATCTTTAGTTGACGCATAAAAAAAACAAGTGCCGCAAAAATTCGCGACACTTACTTATACGAATATTGAAAATTAATGTTTCAATAATTTTACAACGTGACGATGATCTCGAGCTGTTTACCTTCGCGGAGGACGGTGACGACGGCTTTTTCGCCGGGACGGAGCTTGCTGATCTGCTCCTGAAGGCCGGCGCTGTTGTGGACGGGATTCAGGTTGATCTCCTTGATGACATCGCCCTGGATGATGCCGGCGTTGAAGGCCGGGCCGTCTTTCTGGACGGTGGTCACATACACGCCGTCGATGTCCACCAGATTGGCCTGGGCAGCGATCTGCGCATTCACGTCGGCAATGCCCACGCCCAGCATCGCGCGCTGGACGGCACCGAACTCGATGAAATCGTCCGCCACCTTGCTGACGATATTGACTGGAACGGCGAACGAATAGCCCGCATACGAACCGGTCAGGGAGATGATCGAGGTGTTGATGCCCACCAGTTCACCGGCAGCATTGACCAGAGCACCGCCACTATTACCCGGGTTGACGGCCGCGTCGGTCTGGATGAACGACTCCACGCGGTACTGGCCGTCGTAGTTCGGCATCGAGCGCCCCTTGGCGCTCACGATGCCCGCCGTGATGGTGGAACGCAGGTCATAGGGCGAGCCGATGGCCAGCACCCATTCACCCAGCCGAAGGTCGTCGGAATTGCCAAGCGGAACGACCGGAAGGTCTTCCGCCTCGATCTTGATCAGGGCGATGTCGGTGGCCGGATCGGTACCCACCAGCCTGGCTTTGTATACCTGATTGTTTTCCAAGGTCACTTCGATGACGTCGGCGTTGGCGATCACATGGTTGTTGGTCACGATGTAACCGTCGGGACGGATAATCACGCCCGAGCCCAGGCCCACCTGGTCGCGCGGCGTCTGCGCGAAGCCGAAGAGCAGGTCGAAAATGGAATTGGGCTGCTGATAGCGCGCCTTCTGCGTCACCTTGACATAGACGACGGCCGGCAGAGCCGACTCGGCGGCGTCGGACAGATTGGCCACCTCCCGGACTTCGATACGCCGTGAAGGAGCTGACTTTTTGTCAGTCGGGACGATGGCCGCGACTTCGTCGGAAGTGGCGGCGGCGGGGAGCCTGCGATTGACGGTCCAAGTCGCCGTCATGTAGCCGATAAGCCCTGAAATAATGACGATTAGAATCAGGTAGAGAAGTTTTTTACCCATAATACTGTATTTTATATTATATTTGTATTTCAAACCCAAGGTATTTGAAATAATAAAAATTATACCAAATATGAAATTCGCAGTATCCAGTTCCGAACTTCTCAGCGGACTGATGTCCGTCTCCAAAGTCATCGTCCCCAAGCCCACCAACTCCATCCTCGAGAACTTCCTCTTCCAGCTCGAAGGAAACACCCTGACCGTTACGGCTTCCGACGGTGAGACCACGCTCAAGACCACGATCAGCATCGCACAGGTGTCGCAGGAAGGCGCCACCGCCGTTCCTGCGAAACTGCTGACAGATTCCCTCAAGGAGTTCCCCGACCAGCCCCTGGCATTCAGCGTGGATGAAGGCAGCTCCGTGATGGACATCGTCTGGGCCAGCGGTGCATCCAAGATTCCCTGCTTCGATGCTGCGGACTTTCCCGAACTCCCGAAGATCGGCGAGATCTCCGAAAGCGTGATCATCCCCTCCTCCACCCTGCTCGACGGCATCAACAACACCATCTACGCCACTGCCGAGGAGGAACTCCGTCCGGTCATGAACGGTATTTTCTTCGACATCGATCCGGAAACGACCACCCTGGTCGCTTCCGACGCCCACAAGCTCATCTGCTACAGCTTTACCGACGCCCAGGTGTCGCAGAAGTCCAGTTTCATCCTCCACAAGAAACCGGCCTCCATCCTCAAGAGCATCCTGGCCAAGGTGGACGAAGACATCACCATCCGCTACGACAACAAGAACGCCTACTTCAGCTTCGGAACCAGCATCCTGGTCTGCCGCCTGATCGAAGGCAACTATCCGGCCTACCGGAGCGTGATCCCGAAGAACAACGACAACCACCTGGTGATCGGCCGCACCGACCTGCTCGGCGTGGTCAAGCGCATCGCCGTGTGCTCCAACCAGATCTCCAACCAGATCCGCCTGAAACTCTCGCAGAACGAAGTGCTCATCTCCGCACAGGACCTCGGCTTCTCGATGTCCGCCCATGAGACCCTCCCCTGCCAGTACGACGGCCAGGAGATGGAAATCGGCTTCAAGGCCCCGTTCCTGCTCGAGATTCTCAGCAATCTCCCCTATCAGCACATCTGCATGCAGCTCGCCGACCCGGCCCGCGCCGCCCTCATCGTCCCTGCCGACGAATCCGCAGGCGGACAGGATATCCGCGCCCTGCTGATGCCCGTGATGATCAACGCTTAAGCGCACGCCCATGCAGCTCGCGCTCAAGAACCCGCTCCTGTTCTTCGACATCGAGAGCACAGGACTGAACGTCGCGTCCGACCGCATTGTCGAAATCTCCATCGTCAAGGTGTCGCCCGGCGGCCCGGGCCAGCCCAACGACGTGGAGGTCAAGACCCGTCGCATCAACCCCACCATCCCCATCACGCCCGGCGCCCAGGCCGTCCACGGCATCAGCGACGAAGACGTGAAAGACTGCCCCACCTTCAGGCAGGTGGCCAAGTCGCTGGCCCGGCTGATGGAGGGTTGCGACATCGCCGGCTACAACTCCCTGAAATTCGACATCCCGATGCTGGCCGAGGAATTCCTCCGGGCCGGCGTCGATTTCGACTTCCGCAAACGCAAGCTCGTGGACGTACAGAACATCTTCCACAAAAAAGAACAGCGTACGCTGAAAGCCGCCTATAAGTTCTACTGCGGACAGAATCTCGACAACGCCCACTCGGCCGAAGCCGACACCATGGCCACCTACGAAGTTCTGGAGGCTCAGCTCGACCGCTATGCCAACGACGAGGAAGAACCCCTGCAGAACGACGTCGCCTATCTGGCCAAGTATTCCTGCCAGAACCGCCTGGTCGACTATGCCGGCCGCATCGCCCTCAATGACGACGATGAGCCCGTGTTCAACTTCGGCAAGCACAAGGGTCGCCGCGTGGTCGACGTGCTCGCCAAGGAACCATCCTATTACAGCTGGATGATGGAGGGCGACTTCACGCTCGACACCAAGCAGCAACTGACCCGGATAAAACTCTCGATGCAATGAACATCCATGTCGTCAGGACTGATGGAAGCTGGTACGCCCGCCCCGACATCACGCTCGTGCGGGATGCCGACCGCTTCTGCCTTCCCGACGACTGTATCAGTGCGCTGGCCTGCCGCTGCCGCTGCATCCGCATCGACAAGGCCGGCAAGGCCATCGCTCCCCGCTTCGCCCGCCGCTACTTCAGCAGCTGGGCCCCCGGCATCTGCTTCTACGGCGTCCTCGCCGACGGTGCGGTCACACCGTATCTCGACCGTGCCACCTGGGTAAGCCGTGACTTCCGGCCCGTGGAAGAGCTGCCCGATGTGGCCTTTGCGCCCATCATCGAAGGCATGGAGAGCGTCTCCCGGCACGTGTCGCTCCGCATCGGCGACTTCCTTATGTTTGAACTATCCCTCCCCGCACCACTGAAAAGGGGAGACACCATTGATACGATTTCCATCTTATGAAAGCATTCTTCCAGAAATATGGCGTCTACCTGCTTGCCCTTGTCCTTTTCATCGGGCTGGCCCTCATCTATTGCAAACCCGTCCTGAGCGGGAAAGTGCTGCAGTCGGGCGACAATACGAATGCCATCTGCAACCAGCAGAACGGACACTACGGAGAATACTCCTGGTGGAACGGCTCGCTGTTCAGCGGTATGCCCAGCTACCAGATCGGGGGCGGCATGTACCAATCAGCCAAGATCTACATCCTCCATCGCTTGTCGCACCGTGACATGAACAACCCGGCATGGGTGCTGTTCTATTATTTCCTGTGCTTCTTTATCCTGCTGCGATGTTTCGGCGTCAAGCCCTCATTGTCCATAGCCGGGGCCATCGCCATTGCCCTGTCCTCCTATTTCCTGGTCATCATCGGTGCCGGGCACTACACCAAGACCACCACGCTGACCTTCATTCCGCTGGTGATGGGCGGATTCTATCTCATCTATCGGAAACGCTACTGGCTCGGAGCCATTTTCGTGATGGTATTCACATCCATGGGCCTGACAGACCATCCGCAGATGGCCTATTACATTTTCATGATGATCGGGCTGTGTTTCCTCGCTGAACTGGTCATCCATGCCCGCGAGAAACGCTGGAAAGATTTTGCGCTGGCCACCGTAATCTTCGTCGCCGCTTTGGGGATCGGCATCGGGACAACGACATCGAGTATTTTTGCCAATGCCGAATATACGCGTGAAACGATGCGCGGCGGCCACTCCGACCTTGTCCGCGAAGGAGAGACCGCCGATGATTCAAACGTCAACGGGCTGGACATCGATTACGCCACCCAGTGGAGCTACGGCATCGATGAATCCTTCAGTTTCCTGATTCCGGGCTTCAAGGGTGGTTCTTCCATGTACCCGCTGGGGCCTTCTTCGAATACTTACAAGACGGCCCGGGCAATGGGCATTCCGGCCAAGTCGGCCCAGGACTTCGTCCGTGCCCTTCCCATGTATTGGGGCGACCAGCCTTTCACGGCAGGCAACGTCTATATGGGCGCCATCGTCTGCTTCCTCTTCCTGCTGGGCTGCCTGATCGTGCCAGGTCCCTATAAATGGGCGCTGATCCTCTCCACCCTCTTTTCCGTGATGCTGGCCTGGGGATCCAACTGCATGTGGCTCACTGAATTCTTCTTCAAGTATTTCCCGTTCTACAACAAGTTCCGGGCGGTATCCTCCATCCTGGTCGTCGCCGAATTCGCCATGCCCCTGCTGGGATTCCTGGCACTCAAGGCCCTGACGGACGGTACTGTCACAAGGGAAAAAGCGAAGAAGAGCATCCTGACAGCCGGCGGCATTACGGCCGGCCTCTGCCTGTTCTTCGCCCTCTTCGGGAAATCGGTCTACAGTTTCATCGGCCCGGGTGATGAAGCCTTCGCCGGCCAGATTCCCGTCAGGATCTACGATGCCATCCTGGCCGACCGTGCCGCCCTGCTGACGGGCGATGCCTGGCGCAGTTTCCTCTTCATCGTGGCCGCCGCCGTGCTCATCTTCCTGTATAACGAGAAAAAACTCAAGCTCGTCCCGCTGGCCGTCGGACTCGGCGTGCTGATCCTTGCCGACATGTGGCCGGTCGACAAGCGATACTTCAACGACCACAATTTCGTCTCGCCCAAGGCTAAACAGTCAACCTTCGACAAACAGCCCTGGGAGGAGCTCCTCCTGCAGGACCCCGATCCGCACTTCCGGATCATGAACCTGACGACCGACACTTTCAACGAATCGCGTTCCAATTACTGGCTCAAGTCGATCGGCGGTTACCATGCAGCCAAGCTCCGCCGCTACCAGGACCTGATTACCGAGCACCTTTCACAAGGAAACCTGCCCGTCATCGGCATGCTCAATGCCAAATACCTCATCGTTCCGGGCGAAGACAACCAGCCCACTCCGCAACTGAACCCCTATGCATTGGGCAATGCGTGGTATGTGGGGGACATCCTTGTCGTCGACAACGCCAATCAGGAGAGTGATGCCCTGAACGACATCGATCTCGGGAATACCGCCGTCGTCGACCGCCAGTTCGCCGGTTTCGTAAAGGATCCCCATCCGGGCATCGCTCCGGATGCTTCCGTCGAGCTCACCTATTTCCGGCCCCGGAAAGTCGAGTACGACAGTCACTCGTCCGCCGACGGGACGATCGTCTTCTCGGAAATCTACTATCCCTACGGATGGAAAGCCTCCATTGACGGAAACCCTGTCGACCATTTCCGCGCCAACTACACCCTGCGGGCCCTCAACGTCCCCGCGGGCGACCACCATATCACCTTCATTTTCGACCCCGACAGCGTCCGCAAGGGCGACACCATCGCAATGACCTGCATCATCGCCATGTACCTGCTCATCCTGGTGGCCATTACTTCAGGTTGCATCCGATCCTGTCGAAAGAAAACGGATACCCTGGCCCAATAACGTTATAAGCCGAGACCTATGTTCAATCTGAACAATTTTATTTCAACCAGCATAACCTTCAGGCGAAACAGTCTGTTTGCCGCTGACATCGCGATGAACAAGGACGCGTTGAGCCGCGAAATCAATGGCAGTAAGGTTTGCGTGATTGGAGGAGCCGGTTCCATCGGGTCCAGTTTTATCAAGGCGCTGCTTCCTTTCGAGCCCAAGAGCCTGGTTGTGGTTGACTTGAATGAAAACGGCCTGGCCGAACTTGTACGAGACGTAAGGAGTACCGACGGGCTATTTGTCCCCGAGGAATTCCGCTGCTATACGCTCAACTTCGCCGATCCTATATTTGAACGGATATTTCGTGAGGAGAAGGGGTTCGACATTGTGGCGAATTTTTCTGCCCACAAGCATGTGCGCAGCGAGAAAGACCGTTACAGCGTACAGGCTTTACTGGAAAATAATGTCATCAAGGCAAAGAGCCTGATGGATTTGCTGACAGCGTATCCTCCAAAGCATTTCTTTTGCGTTTCAACCGACAAGGCGGCCAATCCCGTCAATATCATGGGCGCATCGAAGCGCATCATGGAAGACCTGGTGATGTCTTATAACCCATTTTTCAAAGTGACAACGGCAAGATTTGCCAACGTGGCTTTTAGCAATGGATCATTGCCCGACGGTTGGCTGCACCGTCTGCAGAAGCGCCAGCCCCTTGCCGCGCCTAGCGATGTAAAGCGTTATTTTGTCTCGCCCGAAGAGAGTGGCCAAATCTGTATGCTGGCTTGTATCCTCGGTAAACCGGGTGAAGTATTCTTCCCCAAATTGGGAGAAAACCAGATGCTCACCTTTTCAGCGATCTGCGATGACTTTGTGAAAGCGGAAGGGTTCGAGAAAAGAGAGTGTTTCACAGACGACGAAGCCAGACGTTATGCCAGCCATATGGGTGATGACCCCAAAGACTATCCTGTCGTCTACTTCCAAAGCGATACAACGGGAGAGAAATCCTATGAGGAATTCTACGTTCCCGGAGAGAAGATTGACCTGGATCGATTCAAAGCGCTCGGCGTGGTGGAACATACACATAGGCACGACATAGCTGAAGTGAATGATTTTTTAAATACTCTGGAGCAGCTTTTTGCCCGGGATCATTTTACCAAAGCACAGGTAGTAACGGCCATCAAGGAGTTTATCCCTAACTTCGAGCACGAAGAAAAGGGCAAAAACCTGGACCAGAAGATGTAATTTAGGCATTATATCCTATGTATCAAAACGTTATCAACTTCATTAAAGGTTTGTACGAAAATCCGGAATTCGTCCCCTTGTCCGTGCCGAAGTTCATCGGCAATGAGAAGAAATATCTGGAGGAGTGCATTGACTCGACATTCGTGAGTTCCGTGGGGCCATTCGTAGACCGCTTTGAAGCAGACATGGCCGCATATACAGGCGCCAGACGGGCGGTGGTTTGTGTGAGCGGAACGAACGCGCTGCATATGGCCATGTTGTTGTGTGGTGTAGAGCGCGGCGATGAAGTCCTGACGCAGGCACTGACATTCATAGCTACCTGCAATGCCATCAGTTATCTTGGGGCCCACCCTGTTTTCATCGACGTAGACAAGACCACGATGGGGCTTTCTCCGGATGCGGTAAAGTCCTGGCTTTCCCGAAACGGCGAAATCAAGGATGGCCATTGCTATGACAAGCAGACAGGCCGGCGCGTCAAGGCCTGCGTCCCGATGCATACTTTTGGACATCCCGTTCGAATTGAGGAGCTGGCCGAAATCTGCGCAGAATGGCATATCGAATTGGTTGAGGATGCTGCCGAAAGCATTGGCAGCAAATATAAAGGCAGACATACAGGTCTCTTCGGCAAGGTGGGAGCTCTGAGTTTCAACGGCAACAAGACCATCACCACGGGCGGCGGCGGCATGCTGCTGTTTATGGACGAAAACTTGGGTGCACTTGCCAAACATCTTACTACCCAAGCCAAAGTACCGCATCGCTGGGAGTTCAAACATGACCATATCGGTTATAACTACCGTATGCCGAATATCAATGCTGCGCTTGGCTGTGCCCAGTTGGAGCATTTGGATCAGTATATTGCAGACAAAAGGAAAACGGCCTCAGAATACGCAGCCTTTTTCAAAAACGAGAAAGACATTTCATTCTTTGTTGAGCCTGAAAATTGCTTCTCGAACTATTGGCTCAATGCCGTAATATTGCCTGACCATGACAGGCAACTGGCATTTCTCCAGGAAACCAATGACAACGGCGTGATGACACGGCCGATTTGGGAACTGATGAATCGCTTGCCCATGTTTGAGCATTGCCAGCACGACAGTCTGGAGAATACGATCTGGTTTGCCGACAGAGTGGTTAATATACCGAGTTCTGTAAGATTAAATGATGAGAATTATGGACATTAACGAATTCATTGTAAATTTTGCCAATCAATTTGACGAGACGGACCCCGACGAAATCAAAGCTGATACCAAATTTCACGATTTGGCGGAGTGGAGTTCCCTCACCGGCATGGGCGTCATTGCAATGGCCAAGACCATTTACGGAAAGACCATCTCAGGCCGGGAAATCAGGGAGTGTATAACCGTTGAGGATTTGTTCAATCTCGTTGCCGGCAAATAAAGTCAAAGACAGGCGATATGGCATTTATAAAGGCAATCTCTTATTACCTCCCTGAGCGGATATTGACGAATGAGGAACTTGTAGCTGAGTTCCCCGAGTGGAGCGTTGAAAAAGTTGCCCAAAAAGTCGGTGTTGAGGCACGCCATCTGGCTGCTGATAATGAAACAGCAGGCGATTTGGCTGAAAAGGCCGCCAGGCGCCTGTTTGATGAAAATGGGATTTCGCCCAAGACCATTGATTTCGTTTTGCTCTGTACGCAAAGTCCCGACTATTTTTTACCCTCAACAGCGTGTCTCCTGCAGGACCGCCTGGGCATACCGACATCTGCGGGCGCCTTTGATTATAACCTTGGGTGCTCCGGATGCGTATATGGGATGGCTTTAGCCAAAGGCCTCATCACTGCAGGAATTGCGAAGAACGTTCTACTTTTAACGGCAGAGACTTACAACAAATACCTGCATCCTGCAGACAAGAGCAATCGCGCGATATTCGGCGATGGGGCTGCCGCCTGCTTGATATCCACTGAGGGCATGGCTGAAATCGGCAACTTTTCCCTCGGCACTGATGGGAGGGGCGCCGACAATCTCATTGTCAAGACGGGGGCATCTCGCCAGAAAGCCCCTACGGGACTCCATACAGAAGATGATGAAGGCCATGTCTGGCATGATGACTATCTCTACATGAACGGCGGCAATATCTTCAACTTTACGCTGGATACTGTTCCCTCCATGATAGTGGACATTCTTGAAAAGAACGCCCTGGCACTTGACCAGATTGACTACTTCGTTTTCCATCAAGCCAATAAATACATGCTTGATACGATTCGCAAGCTCTGCGTCCTTCCCAGGGACAAATTTTACGTAAACTTGTCCGGCACCGGAAATACCGTTTCCTCCACGGTACTTATTGGAATCAAGGATTGCCTGGACCGCCATGTCATCCAGCAAGGATACAAGGTAATGATATCCGGGTTTGGCGTAGGTTTAAGCTGGGGAGGTACAATTCTGAATTTTTAAAGAAAAATCATGTCAATATACGATATTCGAGAAGCTAAAATAACCGAGGGCATCGATATCCAGCAGTTTCTTGACAACTACTGGAAGAAAAACCATTCTCTTGCCGTCTCCAGAGAACTGTTGGATTTTCAGCATCTGAACAAAGAGGACGATCATTACAACTACGTCGTTGCCATGAATACCAAGACCGGAGAGATGGATGCCATCTTCGGTTTTATTCCCACTTATCAGTACGATCCGGCACTAAGAGCCGAAGGAGACTATTGGGCGGCTATCTGGAAAAAACGTGAGGATGTAGAAAATGAAGAATCCAACGAAATCGGGATGGATGTCTTTACAAGAATCTTTGACTATCCGAACTTTCATTCTTTCTCCGCGATAGGCATCAGTGCCATCGCGATGAGAATCTATAAGGCATTTCAATGCACGGTCGGCTACCTCAGCCAGTATTATATTTTGAACGACCGGATTCATGATTTCAAGATCGCAGGGAATGTCAAAGTCAATCATATCGGGCCAGCAGAGAGCTATACCCCGAGCCCGGATTGGAACGTTTCAGAAATAGATTCCTCTGAGCTGGAAAGCTTGCATGTCGAGCCGGTGTACAGGCCGTTCAAATCCATTGACTATTTGATCAACAGATATGCAAAGCACCCCATCTACCAATACAGATTCCTTGGCGTTTATGAAAAAGGGAATATTACGACGGTACTTGTGACAAGATGGATTGAAACCAACGGTGCCACTGTCATCCGCATTGTAGATGTGCTCGGTCAATTACAGGGTTCTCTTTTCGAATCTTTTCAGCACTATTTACATGAGACAGGAGCCGAGTATATCGATTTGATGAATTATGGCATCAGCGAAGACCTTTTCATGCAGATGGGGTTCAGGAAACTTGACTTGAATGGCAGTCTGATCATCCCCAATTATTTCGAGCCCTTTGAACAGTGTAACATAAAGATTGATATTGCCTGGAAAGCAGATTACGATCACTATGTCGCCTTCAAGGGCGATTCTGACCAGGACAGGCCTAATATATTGTAGGATATGAGCACCTATCGACTAACTGTGGTAATGTACCATTACGTACGTGATTTGCAAAATTCACGTTATCCTCAAATCAAAGGATGTGACATACGTTTGTTCAAGGAACAGATACAGTTCCTGAAGAAGCATTATCACATGGCAACGGTAGAAGAAGTTCTGGATGCCTATTATTCAAACAAGGCGCTCCCCGACCATTCCGTGCTTCTTACTTTTGATGACGCATACAAGGATCATTTCGAGTACGTTTTCCCGGTACTGGAACATGAACATATTCAAGGAGCTTTTTATCCTCCCGTCAAAGCCGTTACTGAGCATACGGTTCTTGACGTGAACAAGATTCATTTCATCCTTGCATCAACACCCCCCGCACGTTTTGACAATCTTCTCCATGAAGTGCGCCTGCTGCTTGACAAGTATCGCGACGAGTATCATCTGGATTCCTATGAGCATTACTTCAACAAACTTGCAACCTTCGACAGATTTGATTCAAAAGAAGTTCTGTTTTTCAAAAGATTGCTTCAGGTTGAATTGCCCGAGAAATTAAGGAATACGATTACCGATGAACTGTTCGTCAAGATTGTCGGAATTGATGAGAGTTCTTTCAGCCGTGAATTGTATATGAGTATCGATCAGATCAAATGCATGGTTGATTGCGGAATGCATATCGGCTCACACGGATATGACCATTACTGGCTGTCTTCATTGCCCAAAGAAAAACAGGAATTTGAAATTGCCAAGTCCATCGAGTTTATCGGAATGGTCGGTGGGGATCCGGAGAATTGGACTATCTGCTATCCTTATGGAGATTATAATCAGGATACAATTGATTTGCTGAAAGAACACGGTTGCAAAATGGGACTCTGTACCCGCGTGGATATTGCCACATTGGATCGCGATATGCAAGACAGTATCTTCAAACTTCCTCGCCTGGATGTAAACGATCTTCCGAAAGATGCCCATGCCAAACCGAATAAATGGTACGAAATAGGATGAATTCTCTGATTCTTGTTGGTGGTGGCGGACACTGCAAATCCGTGATAGAAGCGGCCGAGAGCGCCGGATACCATATTCTCGGCGTGCTGGACCTTCCTGAAAATGTTGGCAAGAGAATCCTCTCCGCCAAAGTCATCGGAACAGACGATGACATTCCTTATTATGTTGATAAGGCCTCCTTTGTCGTTACCGTCGGCTTTATCACGGATCCGGGTATCCGGATCAGGCTCTTCAATCGAATCAAGGAGTCCGGTGGCCAACTAGCGACGGTGATAGCATCAACGGCATATGTCTCCAAGTATGCCACGATTGGTGAAGGAACGGTGGTACTGCACCAGGCCTTTGTAAATGCAGATGCACAGATCGGCAAAAACGTGATTTTGAATACGGCCACCAACATTGAACACGATGCCGTGATCGGCGACCATTGCCATATCTCAACAGGGACCATGGTAAACGGTGCTTGCAAGATAGGTGACCGCTGCTTCATCGGCAGTCAGTCTGTACTTGCACATTGCATCTCAATAGGAGAGGATATCATCGTCAGTGGCGGGTCATTCGTCCGGAAGACCATCACAGAAAAAGGCATTTATTCCGGGAATCCCGCCGTTTTGAAAGTCAAGGCCTTATGAAGCATACCATCATCATTGCAGAAGCCGGTGTGAACCACAATGGTTCCCTTGAACTGGCCAAACAGCTGGTTGACAACGCCGTGTCTGCAGGAGCGGACTATATCAAGTTCCAAACTTTCAAAACAGCCAATCTCGTCACGAAAAGCGCAAGGCAGGCCGAATACCAGAAAAATAATGTCGGGAGCCCGGATGACAGTCAATACCAGATGCTCAAGAAACTTGAACTGTCCGCCAGGGATCATGAGATCTTGATTCAATATTGCCAGGATCGGAATATCAGGTTCTTCTCTACGGCATTTGATTTTGACAGCATCCATTATCTTCATTCCCTTCATTTGGGATTATGGAAGATTCCCTCTGGAGAAGTAACCAATCTCCCCTTCTTGAAACGGATCGCCGCCTTTAATGAAAAAACGATCCTTAGTACAGGCATGTGTGAGATGGAGGATGTACGGGCTGCCGTGGACATCTTATATAAAAATGGTTTGTCAAAAGACAATTTGATTCTGCTGCATTGCAACACAGAATATCCGACTCCCTTCGAAGATGTCAACCTCCTGGCGATGGATGCGCTTCGGAAAGAATTCGGCGTTGAAGTGGGGTATAGTGACCATACCAGAGGCATTGAAGTTCCGATTGCAGCAGTAGCCTTAGGAGCAGCAGTAATAGAAAAACACTTTACTCTTGACCGGAGCATGGCCGGTCCTGACCACAAGGCCAGTCTGGAACCTGACGAGTTGAAAGCGATGGTATACGCCATCCGCAACGTCGAGAAAGCCATTGCCGGTGACGGAACCAAGCACGTGAGCGAAAGTGAACGCAAGAATATCGCCATTGCCCGTAAAAGCATCGTGGCAGCTCGTGCCATAAAGAAAGGAGAGCGACTCTGCGAAGAAAACCTGACTGTCAAGCGACCTGGGACGGGGCTCTCCCCCATGCTTTGGGAAGATGTGATCGGGACCATGGCTGTCCGCGATTTCATGGAAGATGAATTGATTGAAGTATGAGAAAGATTTGCGTAGTAACGGGGACACGGGCAGAATATGGCTTGTTGCGTCGTCTGATGCGACTGATCCAGGAGTCGCAGGACACATGTCTACAAGTCATCGCCACCAATATGCACCTGAGCCCGAAATTCGGCAATACCTATCAGGAAATAGAAAAAGACGGTTTTTCCATTGACTATAAGATTCCCATCCTTGACGAGGATGGAAACGATGATACTGTCAGCACAGTCAAGTCCATGGCAAAAGCGCTGACTGGCTTTGCAGACGCTTTCCATGCCTTAAAGCCGGATATGATCGTGGTTTTGGGGGATCGTTACGAAATACTGGCTGCCGCCGAAGCCGCCTTGATTGAACGCATCCCCATTGCACATATCCACGGCGGAGAGCTTACAGAAGGCGCAATTGATGATGCTATCCGACACAGTATCACCAAGATGAGCCATCTGCATTTCACATCTACCGAGCAATACAGAAAACGTGTCATTCAGTTGGGAGAACAACCTGAAAGCGTTTTTTACGTCGGGGCACTTGGCGTGGAAAATATCAAGACTATGGAATTATTGGACAAGAAAGATATTGAGGAGCAAATCGGTTTCAGGATTGACAATGATACGATTCTTGTGACCTATCATCCCGTAACGCAGGGCAAGCTCACCGCCGCACAAGATATCAATGATTTCCTGGCCGCACTTGAAGAGCGAAAAGACCTGCGCATGATCTTCACGATGCCCAATAGCGATCCTGGCGGCAAGGCCATTGCAGATGCCATTGCTTCTTTCGTAAAGAATAATTCCGACAGGGCTAAGGCCTTCAAATCACTGGGTGTGCTTCGCTATCTTTCCGTGATGAAATATGTGGCCGCAGTAGCAGGAAATAGCTCAAGCGGCCTTTTGGAAGCCCCGTCATTCGGCATACCCTCCCTGGATATCGGAGACCGCCAGAACGGGCGTATCGCCGCTGAGAGTGTTTTTCATTGCAATTCAGATAAGACGTCCATCCTGAATGGGCTTGAACAAGTGCTGTCACAATCATTTCGAAAGAAGGCACAGACCGTTCACAATCCTTACGAAAAGAAGAATACAGCGAAGGACATATTTCAGATAATCAGCACTTTTCCGCTGGAGAACCTGAATCAGAAACATTTTTACGACTATTCATACTGATTTTGCCCATGGTTGATTTAAAATACATTATTTCACAGGAGAAGAGCCTTCTGGAAGCGCTTGGACAACTTAACGATATTGGAAAGGGACCATTGTGCCTCTTTGTGGTAGACCAGAACGGCAAAATGGTTGGAACCCTTACTGACGGTGATTCCCGCAGGGCACTCATAAAAGGATCTTCGGTCAATGACAGCGTTTCATCCGCGATGAACCGGAATTTCAACTGTCTGCATGAAGGAGTAGATGATGACGTCATCCATCTTCGCCAGCAACGGGATATGAAAATGAAACTGGTCCCTGTCCTGGACGGCAACGATCATATCGTAGAAATCATTGACCTTGAACGTTGCATCACGAAGCTGCCCATAGATGCCGTAATGATGGCCGGGGGAAAGGGAGAGAGGTTACGTCCGCTCACATTGACTACCCCGAAGCCTCTTCTACCCGTCGGAGGAAAAGCCATCATTGACTATAACGTAGAACGTCTTGCTTCGTATGGGGTAACCGACATCGCTGTCACGGTCAATTATCTGCACGAACAAATCGAAGAACACTTTTCAAAGGAAATCAAAGGAATCAAGGTAAAGTGTGTGCGAGAGCCACAGTTTCTGGGCACAATCGGTTCACTCAAGTTTGTGGAGAAATTTCATCATGATATCATCTTGTTGATGAACTCGGATTTATTTACCAACCTGAACTATGAGGATTTTTATTTGCATTTCGCACGTCATGACGCAGACATGTCCGTGGCGACAATCCCCTATTCGGTGAATATCCCTTACGGCATCTTTGATTTGGATGGAAGAGATATTCGGGGAATCAAGGAAAAACCCTCTTACAATTACTATGCAAACGCCGGTATCTATCTGTTGAAGAAAGAACTTGTAGATTATATCCCTGACGGGACTTTCTTCAATACAACAGATTTGATCGAAAAGATGATATCAATGGGGAAACGCGTCATCCGTTTTCCCATTACCGGATACTGGATTGATATCGGAAGAGCTGAAGATTATAAAAAAGCGCAAGAATTAGTTAATCATCTGCAATTTTAATTTATGTACAAAGGACAAAAAATTCTGGCCATCGTACCTGCAAGAGGCGGAAGCAAGGGACTGCCCGGGAAAAATATCCGTCCACTTCTTGGAAAACCGTTGATTGGCTGGTCTATCGAACAAGCCAAAGCCAGCCAATATATCGACCGTATCTTTATTTCAACTGATAGTCAGGAAATTGCAGATATGGCCAAACCTTATCTGGAAGGGCAGGACATCGAACTCCGACCGCCGGAGCTTGCTACGGATACAGCCCCTTCCAGCGCTTTCATTGCGTATACAATCAACAAACTGAAAAACGAAGGCGAATCCTTCGATTATATCATTCTTCTTGAGCCGACATCTCCGCTTCGCGACGTTTACGACATCGACCATTCCATCGAGATGCTTCTGGATCATCCTGTAGCGGAGAGTTTGCTGAGTGTCGTCCGGGCAGAAGACGCCAATCCGTCCTTTATGGTTACCATTTCCGACAACGGACTGATGAAGCCCTATCTGGCCGACACCGTAGGCGGAATGAGACGGCAGGATATCAATGACGTATATTACTTTGAAGGAACCGTCTACATCAGCAAATGCAGCACTTTTTTAGAAAAAAGAACTTTTCTTCACAAAAAAACACTATCTTACGTCGTTCCGAAATGGAAGAGTTTTGAGATAGACGACATGACTGATTTTATCATCATTGAAGCCTTGATGCGCGAAAAGATGAATGGTACTTTTAGCAAACATAATTAGTTTACAATATGAATTATAGTGAGAGACTGAATCATGTGATTCCAGGAGGCTGCCACACCTACAGCCGCGGGGACGATCAGTATCCCGAAAACGCCCCTCAGATTTTTGAGAGAGGCGAAGGTGCATACCTTTATACGCCCGAAGGCAAGAAACTGCTTGACTACGGAATGGCCCTCCGCGCTGTTACTTTGGGCTATGCAAACAAGAAAGTCAATGAGGCTGCCGTTGAAGGCATGATGAAGGGCAACAACCTCACCCGGGCGTCTGTCATCGAGTTGGAGGCTGCCGAAAAGCTGGCTGAGATCATTCCATCCGTGGACATGGTCAAGTTTGCGAAAAATGGATCCAATGTGACGACTGCTGCTACGAAAATTGCGCGCGCCTATACTGGCAGGAAATATATTGCCCGTTGCCTCGATCATCCGTTTTTCTCTTTTGATGACTGGTTCATCGGAGATACGCCTCTGACCCGTGGCATCCCCGAGGAATATCATTCTCTGACCATTAATTTCAAATATGACGACATTGCTTCTCTAAGAGCTTGTTTCGACAAGTATCCCGGTCAGATTGCCGGTGTCATCATGGAGGCAGCGACCGGTGCGCACCCTTCACCCGGCTATTTACAAGCTGTTCAGGATATGTGCCATAAAGAAGGCGCCTTGTTTATCATTGACGAGATGATTACCGGTTTCCGCTGGCATTTACAAGGAGCACAGACTTATTATGGTATCCAACCCGACTTGAGCACCTTCGGAAAAGGCATGGCTAACGGATTCTCCGTCGCCGCACTTGGCGGGAAGAGAGAATTTATGAAAGTAGGTGGCATCAAGGAATTGGGAATGGAACGCACTTTCCTGGTTTCGACCACTCACGGTGGAGAAATGTGTGCTTTGAATGCCTTCCTGGCAGCAGCCAAAATCTATCAGGAGCAGGATGTCATCGGACATTTATGGTCATATGGACAGAAACTGATTGATGGCATGAACGAAATCGCCAAAGAATTCGGCATCCAGGATTATTTCCAGGCGGTCGGCGTTCCTTGCTCTCCTAACTATATTACGAAGGACAAGACTGGGGCCGCATCCATGGCCTTCCGTACCCTTTATAGTCAGGAAATGATCAATAATGGCGTACTGATGCCATGGATCGCCATTTCTATGGCTCATGGCCAGGAGGAATTGGATATTACCTTGACTGCTGTGCGAAAAGCACTGAAGGTTTATGCTGCAGCTCTCGAAGAAGGCTATGAAAAATATCTGAAAGGCGCTGTCATCAAACCCGTGTTCAGGCGGTTTAATTAATGAAGCCATGCTCAGCGACAAAATAGTCATCGTTGTTGGAGGCGGCGGCCTGATTGGACGGGAGATTGTGAAGGATGCCCGGAAGAAACATGCCACTGTCATCAATTGCGATATCGTTTTTGACACGGATTGGGGAAAAGGAACTTATCATCTGGATGTTACTTCCACGTCGGCCATCGACAAGCTGATAGCCGACGTGGTAGAAAAATACGGCCGGATTGACGGTCTCGTGAACAGCGGTTATCCTCGGACAAAAGACTGGGGCGTCTTCTTCGAAGATATTCCCATGGATTCATGGCGAAAGAATGTCGAGTGGCAATTGAACAGTTGCTTTTACTTGTGCCAGAAGACACTGGAGGTCATGAAAAGACAACAGTCCGGCTCTATCGTGAACTTTGGTTCCATTTACGGGGTCGTTGGAAACGATTTTACCATTTACGAAGGATATGGCGGAACCTCTCCCGCTGCCTATCCGGCCATCAAAGGCGGGATTATCAATTTCTCACGCTATCTCGCTTCTTACTTCGGCAAGTATGGTATCCGCGTGAATGTCGTTTCACCGGGCGGAATCATTGACAAACAAAATCCTTCATTTATTGAACGATACAGCAACAAATCACCCCTCAAGCGTTTAGGCAGGCCTGAAGAGGTCGCTCCGGCTGTCAGTTTCCTTCTGTCTGACGAAGCTTCCTTCATCACGGGCCATAATCTGATGGTAGACGGTGGTTGGACAGCTATTTGATTCATCCATGAAGTATTTGATCATTGTTCCTGAATGTTGCAGTTTCCTTTCACCTGCAGCTACAGCACAGCTCATAGACAATGCGCTGCAATATGCCGAGCAGGGTCATGAGGTAACGGTGACCTACTGTGATGATTCCTCGCGGCACTATTGCTTCACTAATACCGATTGTTCCAAAGGTGTCTGCAAGATGTGCCGAAGCTATTTGCAGACTATCTTATCTTCCAGAGAGGTTCGCCGACACAAAGACATCCGTTGGATTGCATACAAGGATAACGGCCTGCCATTTCCCACCTTTGAATATGCATCGATGGAGGACATCAAGAAACTGAAATACAAGGGTGTATCCATCGGATATGCCGCATATTCAACTTTCTTGTCTTCCACTCGGAACCTCTATCCCAAAATCAATCCCGAATTCCGCGCTTATTTTGACAAGTTATTGGGAATTGCCTGCAAATATACGGACTTTACTTTAGGCATCATCGAGAACGACCGGCCTGATTTGATCTGCAGCATCAACAGCCGGTCCGTCTGTTCCCGGCCGTTATGGGATATCTCTCGAATGAAAGGAATTCAATACGATTGTTGGGAAGGAGCTTATAACAGAAGTAACCAATACTGCAAATTGTCGTTCGGTAACTCGACACCGCATGATCCCGAAACGAACAGACGCGTGATCGAGGAAAAATGGAACAAGTCCAGACTTCCTTTAGCGGACAGGATCAAGGTCGGCGAGGATTTTTTCCAGAAACGCCGCAATTCCATCCCGTCTGGCGATAAATTGTATGTCAAAGACCAGGTGCAGGGCCTGCTTCCGGAAGGATTCGACCCGGCCAAGCACAATATCCTCATCCTCAACAGTTCGGAAGATGAATACGCAGCTCTCTACGAAGAATACGTAGAAGGCATTCCGTTCCGGGTCCAGTATCCCGGTATCAAATACATCGCCGAATCTCTGTCTGATGATTCAAATTATCATCTCTACCTTAGGATCCATCCCAATCTCAAGGGCATTTCATACCTCTACCATACCAAACTCTATGAACTGGCGGAAAAGAATCCCAATCTGACCGTCATTCCGCCAGACTCACCGGTTAGTACTTATTCCCTGATCGATGCCTGCGAAAAAGTGATGGTCTTCGGATCCACGACCGGACCCGAAGCCACCTATTGGGGGAAGCCAGTCATTCTCATGTCGAATTGCGCCTATCCACTGATCAACGTCAGTTACACACCACGCACGCCCGAAGAGGTTATCGAGCTGGTCAAGACCCCGGATCTCCCGCCAAAGGACCGGCTGCAAGCCATCAAGTTCGGCTACTATTACCTCAACGACGAGAATGAAGGTTACAAGTACTTCCATCCGTACAGGGACCACAAGAAACTGCTGGGCCGCAGCTTTGACTACCACAAGCTGGAAGCCGGACCCCTGCGCAGCAAGTGGCTCATCCTTCTGCAGACCGCCGGGAAGTATTTCTACTACAAACACCTGGACTACCCGCAGGAAGAGGATCCTGCACTATATGAATAGCCCCATGAAATATCTGTTCTTCCTCCCGCATTATCCTTCCTTCTGCTGGTCAGGCATCTACGGCGTCATTCTCGACCAGGTCGAAGTCCTTGCCCGGGAAGGACATTCCGTCCGTCTGGTTTACTGCTCGGACTGCAGGACCCTGGGCGCCTGCTATCACAATCACACCCACCCGGAGCGGGTGTGCAAGCTCTGTAATTTCAATCGCAATTACCTGCTTTCCAAACTCTCCAAAAAGGTAGAAAAGATTCCGGTATCGGCCTGGTCATCTGCTGTCAACACGCCTCCCGCCATGAAGTACGACAGCATCGATGATATCCTGAAACTCCAGTACAAAGGCGTCCACATCGGCTATGCCGCCATGTCCACCTACATTTCCTACGGCGTGCGCAATCTCTATCCGCTGCTGGATGACCCGTTCCGCGCTTACCTGAATGCACTGCTGGATCGCTGCTGCCGCTATACGGATGTCGTGGAAGCAGCCATTGCCGATTACCAGCCGGATTCCGTCGGGCTTTTCAACGCCCGGCTGGTCGATGACCGGCCGGTAGTCGACATCTGCCGTCGGGAAGGCATCGACTTTACCTGCTACGAACACCGTTTTATACTGGGCAATCAACCACGCAAGACAAGTTACCACAATACGACGCCCCATAATGAAGCCGATGTTCGCAAGCGCATAGAAGAAATATGGAATGATCCTTCTGCCCCCATGGATGACAGGATCGCCTTGGGCAAGTCTTTTTTTGAAAACCGCCGCAACGCCATTGCGGCCGGCGACAAAGTATATACCGGAGACCAGAAGACAGGACTGCTGCCCGAAGGCTGGGACAAGTCGAAACACAACATCGTGATCTTCAACAGCTCCGAAGATGAGATGTCCTACGTTCTGGAAGACAACCAGGCCGGAGCCCTGTTCCCCACCCAGCTGGACGGATTCGATTACCTCTTCAAGAAATTCAAGGACCGGGACGACATCCATTTCTACATCCGAGTTCATCCCAACCTCAAGAATATCCCGTACCTGTACAGCACCCTCCTTCCGAAATACGGAGAAAAATACGACAATGTCACGGTGATTCCGGGAGACTCCCCCATCAGCACCTACTCCCTGATCGACGTCGCCGACAAGGTACTGGTTTTCGGCTCTACGGCCGGAGCGGAAGCCGCCTATGCCGGCAGGCCCACCATCCTCGTCGCAGGGTCCGTCTATACCGACCTGGGCATCTGCTATGTCCCCAGGACCGTGGAAGAATTGGAAGAACTGCTGCTGGACAAGGACCTGCCGGCCAAAGATGGCAGCGGCGCGCTCAAGATGGGCTATTACTACCTGCGCACCTACGATGGGGACTTCCAGTATTTCAAGGTGGAAAACAAGTATTACTCCATCCTGGGCAAGCCCTTGCGCATCCAACGCTTCGACATCGATGGGCACAAGGGCACCAAATGGCGGACCTGCTTCAACCAGACCCTCTGCAAGATCTTCTATGAGACGCTGCCGAAAATCGAGCTGCCCGTAAAGGAGGATGTCGCCAAATACGAGAAATACCTAAAATAGGTCTTTGCTGGCTTTCGAATACAGATGTACCGCCCGGATCCCCAAGGTGGGGAATTTTCGTAGCAGGAACTCGATCAGCCGGGCCTTGGGGTCGCGGCAGAAATAGGAATTGGACGTTCCGCCGGGAATCACTTCTTCCATGTGGGTCCTGATGCTGCGGATCACTGCCTTGGACGGACAGGTGGAATTCAGCACATAGTTGAAGGTGGGCACAAGGTATGCCTTTTTGAGGTAGACATAGTCCAGTTCCTCGCGATATCTTTCATACAAGCCCCGCTGCCTTATGACGGAAAGCAGGTTGTCGAAAAGGGAAACCTTCTGCTTGTACTTGGTGTCGTCGACAGTGGTGCAGATCGAATTATCCCGCACATAGTAGCGATAGTACGGTTCCTTGATATAGGAAATCCTGCCTGCATAGAGATAGACAAGCGGAACGAAGAAACTGTCCTCGTATTTCTCCGGCGTGAAATAAATCGCATGGTCCAACAGGAAGGAACGGCGGCAGAGCATCGTCCACATCGCCGTAACGTAACTGGTAAGGAGATACTTGCGCTTCTTTTCCGTCACTTCCCCGGCAGCATCGGCTGGATGTCCCAGACAGAGGACCTTGCCGTCCGGCAGGATCTTGGCAGCATCGCAGAGACACACGTCGCTGCCATCCTGAACGGCCCGGGCATACATTTTCTCGAACATTTCCGGGACGATCTCATCGTCGCTGTCGATGAAGATCACATATTCGCCTTTCGCGTGGGACAGGCCCGTGTTGCGGGCAATGCCGGCACGGGAGTTCTTTTCAAGGGACACCAGACGGATACGCTCGCCGCCCGGAGCCGCCATCATTTCCCGGACCACATCAACACTATGGTCCGTGCCGCGGTCATCCACCACGATGATTTCTATTTCCCGCATTGTCTGGGCCAGGATGGAATTGATGCAGGCACCGATGTATTTCTCCGCATTGTACAGCGGAATCACAGCTGAGATCTTAGGATTCATGGGATTTCTTGAAATTTTTTGCCAGAACACCATCAATGAGGTCGTTTGCTTCAGGAGACAGTTTCCAGAAATAAATGGCAGCCACGCCTGCCCCGCCCAGCACAAGCGTCTTGGCGACACAGTCCAGCAGGCTGGCAGCGAACTCAGGCAAGTCCAGATTCAGGATAAAAGGAGTAACGAGTGCCGACCAGACCATGTAAAGTGCAACCAGGACTGCGAACAGGCCCAGAACTTTCAAATGCCCGATAGAAAAAGACCGGACACCGATGACGAGACGGACAACTACCAGCATCACGGCCATATAGGTTACATAAGAGAACAATGTGGCTAATGCCGCACCATTCATTCCATAAAGAGGTATCAACTTATTATTCAAAAAAATGGCAGAAAAAGTAAGGAAGAATGCGAAAAACAGAGAAAGGTAATAATACTTCGAGTAGCTGATGACAGAGAGACCTATGATGCAGGTAATGTAGATCAATCTCGAAGCACCCAAGATCAAAACGACAGTTTTTGCAGCAGCATAGTCCTCGCCATTGGGCATTATTCCATAGATAAAGTCCAGGTTGATCCAAATCAAGTAAAAAACAAAAGCGCTGACCAGCAACTGGTGCATGGACAGATTTTTACAAAGGGAGCTCACGCCAGGGATATCCCCTTCCTTCATATATCTGGAGATAATAGGCGCCGATATTGAACTAAGCGATCTGTATGGAACTTCTATCATGGCAACGATGTTGACAGCGATTGTATAGATGCCCGTAAAAGCCAGGCCCAGTTTGGCGGACACGAAAAAAGTGTTTACAAAAGGCGTGATGTAATCACTAAGGGCAGCCAGCACCAGAAAAGAAGTATAAAACAGAAAGTCCTTACGAATCGCTTTGGTGATATATTTGAAGTCCGGCTTGAGGTTGATTTTCTTCAACGAGAAGAAATACACCAGATTCACGAGCGTAGCGATGACATAGACGAGGCAGAACAGCACCACGAAACCGTCAAGCGACACCACCCGGAAAGCATAGAGCAGGTATACGGCCAGCGTAAGAAGCCGGACCAGTACTTCCCGGATGAAATTGGGAACGGCAATCCGCATCAGCAGGTTCGAGTTGGTCTCGAAAACCCGGATGTACAGGAAGCAGAACCCCATCGGGAACAGGAAGTAGTAATAATTGTTGAACAATGCAGATTTCTCGGCAAAGGATGCCGTGACAGAATCCTTCAACAACAGGAATACGATGCCATAGATCAAGAAGCCTATAAAAGGAATGATCAGCGTCCAAAAGAAAAAACCGTGGTCCTCGTCACTGTCTTCCTGTTTAAAATAGGGATAGAAACGCATTGATGACGACGATGTACCCAGCATCGCCAGCCCGGAGAACATGGTTGCAGCGTCTACCAGTACCCGGGCGAATCCCACCTCTTCCGTGGTGAGATATTTCGTCATCACGAAGAAGGTCGTAAAAAGCCCGATCGCTATCCCGATATAGTTAACGATCGTGCCCTTTATGCTCTGCCGGATGATGACGCCCATGACGGGGAGCTTAAGCGACGCCCTCCCTGATCAGGCCCTCAAAGTAAGCGATGGTACGCTGGAGTCCTTCCCGGAGCTGGACCGTCGGTTCCCAGCCGAGGAGTTCCCGGGCCTTGTCGATGACGGGCTTGCGCTGGGTAGGGTCGTCCGAAGGCAGCGGCTTGTAGATGAGCCGGGACTTGGCACCGGTCAGGTCGATGACCAGCTCGGCCAGCTGCTTGATGGTGAACTCGCCCGGATTGCCGAGGTTCACGGGACCGGTCACCTCATCGGGCGTGGCCATCATGGCGATGAAGCCGCGGACCAGGTCGTCGCAATAGCAGAAACTGCGGGTCTGGCTTCCGTCGCCGTAGATGGTGATGTCTTCGTTCCGGAGGGCCTGCATGATGAAATTGGATACCACCCGGCCGTCATTGGGATGCATGTTGGGCCCGTAGGTGTTGAAGATGCGGACCACCTTGATCTTTACCTTGTTCTGGCGATGATAGTCGAAGAACAGCGTCTCGGCGCAACGTTTTCCCTCGTCGTAGCAGGACCGGATGCCGATCGGGTTGACATTGCCCCAGTAGCCCTCGGGCTGCGGATGCACCTTGGGATCGCCGTAAATCTCACTCGTGGAGGCCTGCAGCACCTTGGCCCCCGTCCTCTTGGCCAGTCCCAGCACATTGATCGCTCCCATGACCGAAGTCTGGATCGTCTTGATGGGATCGTACTGATAATGGATGGGAGAAGCCGGGCAGGCCAGGTTGTAGATCTCTTCGACCTCCAGGTCGATGGGCCTGGTGATATCGTGCCGGACCAGCTCAAAATAGGGATAGGACTGCAGATCTATGATGTTCCGCTTGCTGCCGGTAAAGAAGTTGTCCAGACAGAGAACCTCGTTGCCTTCCTCAAGCAGTTTCTTGCAAAGATGGGAGCCCAGAAAGCCAGCTCCGCCCGTGACCAGGATCTTTTTCATATTCCGATAATGGTGAAATTTCGTTGTAACTTACAAAGTTAACACTTTTCCTGCATAAATTGCTTTTTTGCGGGTGGTGATTCGAAAATAATGGCTTCCTTTGTCATGGCGGGGATGGTCCCCGTCCTTGACATACATTAAAAAGGAGGTTATATGAAAAGAATTGTGATGGCGGTGGTAATCTCCGCCATGATGTATGCGGCTGCTGCCGTGACGGCTACGTCCTGTACCTGGATGGATGAAGTGTGGGCGTCGTACGACAAGGGAAGCAACAAGTCGGACGAGCCCGAAATCCCGATGGACGAAGTGATGTCGGTCGAAGATCTGCTGGACGGCGGCTTCGTGGGCGACACGGTTTGGGTTAAAGGCTTCGTCGTAGGCGGCCTGCTCAGCGACGGAACGGTCGATTTCTCCTGCGATGAAGGAGTGCTGGGAACCGTCGTGGTGCTGGCCGACGACGTGGACTGCGACGAAGAAGACGACTGCATGGTCCTGCACCTGACCAAAAAGGCGCACAAGGAGGCGCTGGGCCTCGACCAGTCAGCCGTCAAATCCAAGATCTACCACCAGCAGATCTATGCGCAGGGAAAAGTCGCTACCCACAAAGGCTTCCCTTCCCTGACCAATCTGTGCAATTACAAGCTGGAGTGACGCCGCGCAACAGAAATGCGCAGGTATGAGATCACGCCCAGGACCAGCACCAGGACGGCGTGCAGCTCATGCTGGAGCGTAGCATAGAGAATGCCCGCTTCCCACGTTTTCCCGTAGATGCCGGATACGGCCAGGGCCATCAGGTAATGGTAGGCTCCGATGCCGCCCGGCACCGGGATGACGGAGGCGCAGTTGCCCACCACCGTGAAGAACAGCGCGTCTTTCATGTCGAGTCCGGCCAGGTCGGGCATGGACTTCATGACGCTGAAAGCCATCAGCAGATACATCGTCCAGATGCCCAGCGTAAAGAGCAGGAAGGCGCCCTTGTGCTGCATGTGGCCGAAACTGCTGAAACCCTGCCCCACAGAGGAAAGACCGCCGGCAATCTTCGCGCAGAGCCGGCTCTTCTCGCGGAAATGGTACACGGCCCAGAAAAAAAGCACGACGAGAACGACGACCATCACGAGCACCCACCAGAGTGAGAACTGGAAGCGGCTGGTCATGGGCCCCCAGACCTGCTCGGCGAAAAACGGACCGAACTTGTCCCGGTCCAGCACCAGCGAAAGGCCCAGCATCAGGAAAATCGCCACGATGTCCCACAGGCGCTCCATCAGCACCGTACCGAACACATTGCCGAACGTGGACTTGCTACTCACATAGCCGCAACGGAGCACTTCGCCCGCGCCGGGAATGCCCAGGTTGGCGAGATTGCCCACGTTGTTGGCATCCCACGCTTCCAGCCAGGTGGTCTTCAGGCCCGTAGAACGCAAGAGCAGCCGCCAGCGGAACGCCCGGAAAACCAAGGCCCCGACCGAAGCCACAAAGAAAGGCACGAGCCAGACCCAGCGCGTCAGCTTGAGTCCTTCCCAGAATTCCTTCCAGTCAACGCTCCGCAGCGCGAGCCAGAGCAGCACGCCCGCCAGCGCCAGCGAAAAGACAAACTTCAGGACGGTTTTGACTTTCGCGTTCATTTAGACATTCTTCAGGAAATAGTCAACCAGAATATCCTTGCTCTCCCGCGTAATCAGGAATCCATTGTGGTCCGTTGGATGCTGGATGACTTCACATTCGGGATAGCGGTTCTTCCAACGCTGCTCGTTGGTGAAGAACTCCTCCTTCTCCATCTTTTTTACTTCCGGAGATTTCTCGATGCCCGTGTTGACGGCGCTTCCTTCCGTATAAATACTGGAGATGAAGGCGGTGACGCGACCGTTGTAGGTCTCCTCCGGCATCGTTGCCATCAGGTTGATGTCCAGATCCGTGCGGGCGTTGTTGCGCGCTTCGTTGTAGAAGGGGAAGAAGTACAGCGCGCGCATCTTCTGCTGTAGGGAGATGTCGCGGTCCAGCTCTCCGTCCAGGACAATGACGTGCGGCTTGTGCACCTTGTCGTTATACAGGCGCGCGGCCAGGGCGAGGCCCTGTTCGCCACCAGCACAGAAACCGGTGATCGCCACAACGTTACGTGTATCGACAACGTCCTTTACGAGCTTGACATATTCGTCTACCAAGCCGTTTATGTCTGTCAATCGGTCCTCCATGATGGTATGGTAGGACTCGATGGCGAAGATGGCGAATTTGTGCGACAGCCTTTCGGCCCATTCACCAAAGATGAAAGAGAAACTGGTAAAACCACTGATCACGATGATGACGGGCTTGTCCGGATCAGCCCCAGAATCGCCGAACCAGAAGGCATTGGGATGTTGCTCGGCAGCCATGACTTTGCGGATGGTCCGCAGCGTGTAGAAGTCATTGGCGGTCAAGTGGAAACCGGACATACCCATCTGGACGGTCAGTTGCATGACGTGCAGCGAGGTGATACCCAGGTCGTTGAAAAGATCCGCTTCGACATTGACGCTGGGCAGGCCGAGCATCGTGGCCGTGGCCTGCATGAGCAGTTCCTCATGGGGCGTCAGGGGCGTATCGTTGGTGATGACCGGGTCCAATGCCCGGTTGACGAGCGAGGCCTTGTCAATCTTGCCGTTGATGTTCAGCTTGAAGTCTTCGACCTGGTTCCAGAATGTCGGCACCATGTATTCCGGCAGCAACCGGGCGACATTTTGCTTGATCTGATTCAGGTTGTCAATGTCATCTGCGGTCCGGACGTAGGCCACGATGTATTTTTCCGTGCCGATCTCTTCCAGTCGCACGAAGGCCCGCAGGACACCCTCCTGCCGCTCGATCAGCGTGCAGATTTCACCCAGTTCAATCCGGTAGCCGTGCAGTTTGATCTGCGAATCCTTCCGGCCGATGTAGTTGAAACTGCCGTCTTCGTTGAGCGTCACCAGGTCGCCGCTGTGATAAAGCCGCGAGACGTCGATGCCATCGTGCTCCTTTTCATACGGATTCTCGAAGAACATCTGGGCGTTCAAGTCAGGACGGTTCCAGTAGCCGTTGGCCAGCTGCTCTCCACTGATAAGCAGTTCTCCTTCTTCGCCAGGCCGCACCAGTTTTCCGTCTGCATCGGCCACATAGCATACCACACCGGGGAACGGATAGCCTATGCTCTGCCATTCATTCACGCTGCGGACCTCCAGCCCGGTAACTGCGACACAGGATTCCGTGGGTCCGTATGCAATGACAAAACGGTAGGAATACTTGCCGACAATCATTCGGGTAAGGTTTTCAGGAACAGCTTCTGCACCGGTGGCCAAGGTGTCCATCGCAGGAAAATCGTAATCCAGGAAGACTGCCAGCAGCGAAGGCGGGAGCAAGGTGAAAGTAATTTTCTGCTCTCTGATAAGCTTCTGGAGAAGGGTGGCATCATGGCGCTGGTCATTCTGGGCAATGACCAAGGTGCCGCCATAGTAAAGCGAAGAGAAAATCTCCAGCACAGATACGTCAAAACTAATGCTGGCGAACTGAAGGATGACCGAGCTTTCGCTCACATGGAAAATATCCGGCCTGCATACCGCCTGCAAGAAACTGTAAAGCGCCTTGTAAGGCACAGAAACCCCCTTGGGCCGGCCTGTGGTGCCCGATGTGTAAATCATATAAGCTTCGGAGACGCCACTGTTGAGTTTCGGCAGTTCCTCCATCAGCGGACTGACCAGCAGTTCATCGAGGTTCTCCGATGTGATCAGTACGCTCAGTTCCGCATCCCGGCTGATGAAATCCCGGCGGTCCGCCGGCGTCTCCACGTCGATGGGGACATACGAGCAGCCGAGTTTCATGGCGGCCAGGATGCAGGGCACATAGTGCTCGTTCCGGTCCAGGGATATACCGATGCGGACAGGAACATCCTGCTTGAGCGGGTGCTTTTCGACCAGCCGTACCACGCCGGAAGCGATGTGGTTGGCCATTTCGTCCATTTGGGCATAGGTGACCTCCCGGTCAACCATGACATAGGCGACCTTGTCTTTATAGGTTTCGACGATCGACGCTAAGCGCCATGAAAGTTTCTCACGATACAGGTCCATGTTGCTTGGAAGTTTAGAATTTGAAACTTACATGACCCAGCAGCCATCTGCCTGCCTGCCGCATGGGCGCGACACTGGAACCGCCCTGCACATAGGTCGTGTTGGCAATGTTATAGACATTCAGGCCCAATTCCACTTTCCAGACAGCATAGCTGACACCCATGTCAAAAATTGCGCGGGCGGGAAGGTCGATATCGATTTCGGGCGCTCCAGGCAGGACGTAGATTGATTTTTGTTTCGACACAAAAAGGGCATGCGCGTTCACTTTCAATCCGGAAAGGATCTCATAGGTGGCGGCCAGGTTTGCCTGCAGATCCGGGACATTATTGAGGCTGTGACCGATGGTCAGATAGTTCTCGTAACCAAGCACTCGCTGCCAGGTCAGGTTTCCGTCGACCTTGAAGCGGGAAATGGCATAACCGGCCGCCACTTCCACGCCGGCATTGGTCAGACTACCGGCATTGGTGTTACCCAGTTCACTCTGTATGATGAAATTGTCGGCTTTGTTCACAAAGCCGTTCAGCTCCATCTTCAGTCCAGGTACAAGTTTGCCGTCACTGTAAAAGGACAGCTGCCATGAGTTCAGGTATTCGGGAGAAAGGTCGTCATCGCCGAAGTTGATGTCCAGGGTATTGTTGCGATAGAAATAGGGCGCGTCCACAAAGGCCTTGGAATAGCTCAGCTTGGCACTCCATTGGGGCCGGGAGTAGATCAGAGCGATACGGGGAGAAAGCACGTGCAGCTTCCTGCCCGTCGAGCGCTGCTTGAAGTCGTAACGCAGGCCGGCATTGAGCACCAGCCCGTAGCCGAAGGAATGTTTGACCTGCACATAGGCATCGGCACTGGTCTCGTTACCCGTTTTCAGGATTTTGAGATCGTTGAAGGATTTCAGGATCAAGTCGAAATCCTTACCCTCAAGATAAACGGCGTCATTCAGTCTGAAACGGTTGGCATGGCCGCCGACCATCACGACGCCGGACTGTTGCTTGCCAAACGCATAATTGTAACTGCCCTGAGCCGATATGCCATAGGTGTATTCATACCAATTAACGCTCTGGAATACGCCGTCATAAAGCGGGATGCTGACATCTTCCGCGCCATTGGGGTGCACTTCATTGATTCCCACGTCAGGAACGCTGTCCCCATCGATCTGGTAGCGCTGGTGGTTCTGCGAATCAAAGGTGGCAGAAAGCTGCCAGGAGAACCCTCCCTGGCTGTCGGAATAGCCAATCTCGGCGTGCTGCGAGGTGATGGCGTAGCCGGGGGCATTGCCGTTGAGCAGACGGTATCGGCCATAGTCATACGGCGTAAAGAAGTAACTCAGCGTCAATGGCGCCACCGTCTTGGAAAAACGGCGGTTGTAGAGAACATGCATCTTCTCCCAAGTCAGCGACAGACCCAGGTCGTAGGACGGAGCCTTGTTGTAACCGCCGATGATCATGTCTCCCGCTATCGGCATGACGGCATACGGCTGTTCCTCCGGGGTAGCGCCATAGTGCACCTTCTGGCCATCTGCCCGGTAGATGCTGGCCCAGCCCAGGATGTCGAGCGAAAGATAGTGTTTGCCGAAAAGCGCATCGCCCCGAAGCTGGCCGTAGTTGCCGGCACCCGCTTTGACCATGAATCCGTCCACGTCCGATCCGTCCTTGGTGATGATGTTGACCACACCTGTCAAGGCGACGCCGCCATACAGGGACGATGCTGGTCCACGGAGCACCTCTATCTGCTTCACCTTGTCAAGGCTGATCGAGAAATCGGGGCTGGCCGTGTTGGTGGAATAGCTGTTCAGGCGATGGCCGTCCAACATGATGAGAATCTTCTCCTGTCCGGACGAATAAATGCCGCGCATAGCTACGTTCATCTCCTCATTGCAGGCAATGTCGGTCATACCGGGCACATAGGCGATGAGGGCGTCTTTCAGGGTCCGGGCACCGATGCGCCGGAGCATGTCTTCCGTAATCAGCGTCACGGGCACAGGTGCCTCTTCGATGGACTCCGCCTGCTGGGAAGCAGTGGTAATCGTGGCAGCCTTGCCGGCCTTGAGCCTTTCCACCATTTCGGTAAAACGCGGCACGTCATTGTAAACCCTGTAGTAAGGATCGACAGCCAGAAGTTTCGCGACCCATGTTTCGGCCACTTCGGGCTTGTCCATGTTCAGGTTGCACAAGGCAAGCAGCCTGTACACACCGATCCGGTCCTCTCCGCTGAAGCTGCTCACCGAATTGCGCAAAAGCGAGTCGGCTTTCGCAAACAATCCGTACTCGTAGGCCTCCTGCGCCGACTCATACAGATGCGTATCATCCTGTGCCCTGACGGCGTACGAGAGGAAAAGAAGAACGAGGGCGAAAATATATCCTTTGATTCTCATTTTACGATCTTTACAGGAATGATAAACGTAAACGTGGATCCAACCATCGGTTCAGACTCCACAAGCAGCTGGCCGTTATGGTTCTTGGTAATGATATCATAGGTTATGCTCATTCCCAGTCCCGTCCCCTGGCCGGCCGGTTTGGTGGTAAAGAAAGTCTCAAATATCTTTTCCTTAACCTCGGGAGTCATGCCCATGCCGTTGTCATGGATGACAATCTGAAGTTCTCCCCCGCCCTCGCCGTCGGGAGTCAAGGAGACCTTCACGTCAATTTCCGGCTTATAGTCCTCTCCTTCCTGGTCTGCCCGCTCCTTGACCGTATAGCAGGCATTGTTCATGACATTGAGCACGGCCCGGCTGATATCCTGCGGGATGACCATGACTTTGGGCATATCCTCCTGTATCTCCTCCCGGATGGTGATATTGAAACTCTTGTCATTGGCGCGCATGGCGTGATAGCTAAGCCACACGTATTCATGGACCAGCTGTCCCACATCGGTGGGGAGCATCTCACCGGCCTTGCCGCGGCTCTGCTGCAAGATGCCGCGGATGATGCTGATGGCCCGCTCGCCATGTTCCTGAATCTTGGCCAGATTCTCCTTGAGGTCCTGTGAGATGTCTTCCATGTCGGCGGCGTCATCCTCATCCAGCTTGTCCGCGCAGTCCTGCAATATGTCCTTCAAGTCATCCAACAACTTGACGGACATCTTGCTGAAGTTGATCACAAAATTCAGCGGATTCTGGATTTCATGGGCAATGCCTGCACTGAGCAGCCCCAACGAGGCCATCTTGTCCTGCCTGTGCAACTGCTGCTGCAAGTCTTCCACCTTATGTTTCAGGCTTTCAATATCTTCTTCCATCATAACCGTTATCTTACGCCATGTTAATGACAAATTCAGTATACTCATCCTTCACGGAATCAACCGTAATCGTGCCGCCACAGTCATGCAGGATCTGCTGGCTGAGATAGAGCCCCACACCCGGCGCCTCGGCCGTGGGCTTGGTCGTGAAGAAAGGATCGAATATCTTGTCAATGATGCTCTTCTCGATTCCGATTCCGTTGTCATAGATCTTGATCAGTACATGGCCCGAATCAGGCTCCTGCAAGACCGTGACGCGGAGCACGGGCTCGTACCTGCCAACTTTGTCCGCCTTCTTCTTCAGCGCATAGATGCTGTTTGAAAGCATCGACATGATGGACTTGCTGATCTGATCCGCTACAACATTCCGCATGAGCGGCTTATCCGGCCTGATACAATCCACCTGGATTCCGAGCGCAGCGATATCGTCGGCATAGTAGTTCTTCAACTTGTCCACGCACTGCTGACACAAGAGGGAGACATCTGCGGAATCAAACTTCCGGGAACGCTCCTTCAGCAGTTCCTCCATGGCTTTCAGGGTACGTGTCGTGGAGATTCCGTGCTGCTCGATTTTTTCCAGGTTGGTCTTCATCATATCCATCAAGTCCATGGAATCCTCGTAGGTATCGGTCGTAATGCTCTCTTTTTCATCCTCGATGTTATCATGCAACTCTTTCGACAGCCCCAATGTAAGATGTGCGAAATTATTGATGTAGTTCATAGGGTTGAGAATACGGTCGATCAAGCCCTTGGTCAACTTACCGATGGCTGCTTCGCGCTCCTGCCGCAGCAGCTGGTCCTGGGCTTCGCGCAACGCGTCGAGTGTCTCCTCAAGTTTGACGGATTTCTCCTTGATCTCATCCCTTTGGGCCTCAATCTCATTTTTCTGTTTGACAACCTCTTCGGTACGCTTTTCAACAATCGCCTCCAGTCTTCGCTGTTCCTCGGCCATACGGCGCATGCGGTACTTGAAGAACTGGTAGACCAGGTATACGATGACAAGCAGGTAGAACAACAGGGAATACCAGCGGACGAACCACGGATACGGCCGCTTGAAATCATACGGACCGGTTTCACTCACCTGTCCATACGCGTCCTTCGAACGGACCGACACCTTATAGGAGCCGAAACTGAGGTTGGCGAAAAGGAACTCCTGCTGGTCACTCCATTTGGACCATGCGTTATCCTCCTGCAGCCGGTAACTGTAGAGCGTCTGTCCGATGGGGTCGGTCTTGTCGTTGGCAAAACTGAGGGAAAGGTCGCTGCCGTTCGTGCTGAACCGGCGGATATACAACTGCGGTGCAAACAAGCCGGTCATACGGCATTGGCCCAGATTGAAACGCACCAGTTCGTCGTTGTCGCCAATCCAGGCGAGACCGTTGTCAACCAGCATGGCTTTGACGCTGAAATCGGCGAACGGCTCGACCCACGCTTTCAGGTCCTCGGGCATACCCTCATAATAGAGACCCGAGCCATTGTCATGGCAGCGCCATACATTACCGGCATTGTCCTCATATTCAAATAGTTTGGACAAAGGACCCTCCTCCCGCTTTTCAAACGTCCGTCCTCCGGCCGCCATATAATAATAGTCACCCGCCAGGGTCATAGCCCAGACGCCCCCGTTTTCATCCTTCTTGAAGCGCGTGACATTGGGAATCTCATCGACCGTCACAGTCTCCTTGCCAGGACGGAAACGGGCTATGCGCTCGAGTTCTCCGACCAGATAGGAGCCGTCGTCCATGGCCAGAATGGAAAGGGCGAACGGGGTGGTCAACTGACGGGCGGCACCTTTGGCATATTCATAGACACCGTCCGAAGTGGCCACGTAAACAAATCCTTTGGAGCCCTGTGCCATCTGCCAGCAGGCGTGCCTGACACGATCGATCTGCGTGAACTGCTGCCCGTCGAGGCGATACAGGCCCTGGAACGTTCCCACCATCAGGTCCGGGCCACACATGGCTATGCATGAAATCTGGCCCCTGAGGCCTTCCTTTTCCGTAAAGTGGGTGTATATCTCAGAAAGTGAAATACTGAAAACACCGTTGTCCGTAGCGCCCCAGACCGTTCCCTTGCCGTCATGGGCCAGTTTCGTGATGCTGTTGGAGCAGAGTCCGTTGTCAACATTGATGCGCCAGACCTCCCGGTCCTGGGCATCGACTGCAATCACGCCCTCGGTTGCAGTGGCCAGAAGAGTCCGTTCGTCGGACAACTTGAGACGCTGGTATACTTCGATTTCATTCCACCTGTCCACCGCGCTCTCCCTGATACGCTCGCCGCCGGCAAGCACACTGGCATTGCTGCTGTTACGCTGTGCAAAGGAAACGCGGACCGAGTCTCCGTCGACAGATAAAACACGTCCCGTCACATTGATTCCCTCGAAAACGACGTTCCCTTCCTCATCCAATTGCAGGCCGACCACGCGGGAGATGTCAGGGGTGTGGACAATCCGCCATTCAACATTGTCATAGACAAGCAAACCTTCGAAATTCGCAAAGAAGGTATGTCCCTCACCGTCACAGATGACATCAAAATTCCGGTTGTGGGCATTGTACTTGCTCGCCGAATAGTTTCTGAAGAACGGAATGCCCATATAGGCATCCGCTCCACTCTGAGCGACTGCCTGTACCGCGAACAGCAGCACAGCAAGCATCAAACCGATACGAAACAGAAACCTTCTCATTTGAACGTCATATATGGTATGGATGCACCGACATAGCGCGTCCATTCCTGTTGGGTCAGATTACGGTTGATTTTGTCGTACAGCTGCGCAGCCATGTCGTCAGCCGAAGAATACAACAGGAGGACACTTCCTGCGGATGTTCCGATCCACACGGATTTCCCGTCCGCATCGCCGCATACGGCAAGTGTCCACCCGTCAAAAGTATAATCCACAGGCACCAGCCACTCTGCCGGAATCTCCTTGCCGTTTGCCACACGCTTGCCGGCATTTTCCGCCTCCAGCTCCTCGCGGAAAGACAATCCGCTCTCGAAAGGCATGTTGTCCAGATTCCAGATGTAGGCCGCCTTGTCATAGCCGCCCGTAACGACGACGGAACCGAGCATGTCCATGCTCATGCACCGGGCCTTGTGGGCGGACAGCACCTCCAGTACGCGGTTGTATGGGTTGACCGGATATACCGTGCCATCCTCCACGCCGAGCAACAGGCATTTGCTTGCCTTGTCATAATGTGCGGCCGTTACCACTTCCTTCACCAAAGGGGTCTTATCTGCCATACGGCCCGAAGCATCCATCTCGGCATAGGAGCCGTCCGCATAGAACAAGCAGATGGAACCTTCCCGTTCGACAATGGCAGACAGCGGTTTGTCAAGGCTCACTTGTCCCGTTATCTTTCCGTCGGCATACCAGCACAGGCTCCTGCGTCCTGCCACGAGCAAGCGGCCACCCACCGGGAAGAGTTTGAAATAATTATCCTCCGGCAACGGCACGACCTCATTTTTCCCATTGAAGTCCAGAAGGCACAAAGGCCCTTTCAGGGAAAGGGTATAGATTTTCCCGGCCAGCACCGTCACATCCCGGAAATCGTACGCCGGATCGAACAACAAAACCTTGGAAGTAATCCGCCTGGTTCCGTTGTTCACAGCCGCGGTAAGCCATTCCACCTCTCCGTAATTGGTCACGACCACACTTTGTCCGGGTGTACCGGGGATCTGCGAGATGGCGTTCACGGCGCCACCTTCGCGGACCTTATAGCGCGGAATACCGCCGGTGGCCTGTGCCAGGGATTTGAAAGTTTCAGAATAATACTGGTTTCCCCTATTGCTCTTGAGGAAATACCAGCTGGCGTAGGCAAGAATGTCGGCCACCTCCGTCTCGCCGGCTTCCCGGCGGACCTGGGAGCTCACCGCCAGGCCCTTGGCCTGGGTGCGCCGGTTCAACGTGTCTGCCACGTTTCTGGCATGCGTCGCCTCATCCCTTTGTTCCAGCGCGATCTCCTGTTGCCGCTCCGCGTTGGCACGTTCCCGCTCAGCCACGCCCGCCGCTTCATTCGCCTTGCGCTCAGCCTGACGGGCAGCACGGCTTTCCATCTCGGCACGCGCGGCATTCCGGGTAGCCAGGTTGGACTGTTCCTCGGCACGGTCACGCTGCTGGTCGGAAATCGCTTTCTGCTGATAGGCGATATCCTCCATCTGCTGGCTGACGCGCTTCACGATGGCGGCATCCTTCTCGGCAGCCACCAGCCGGTCCATCTCATCCTGCACGGCGGCCAACTCCCGCTTGGACTGCCGGCGGCCCATGTGATAGGCGGTGACAGCCACACCGGCGATGACGGCCAATGCGATCAGAGACGATACGATGATTGAACGGCGTTTCACTTTCTGCGGATTACTAATTGGGTAATATCATCACTCTGGGGTGCCCCATCAACAAACTCGATGACTTTGGCATTGATCGTGTCAACGATCTGCTTGCTGGAAGCGCCTTTCAGTTCAGCCAGCACAGCCGCCAGCCTGTCTTCTCCGAATTGGCCGTGATCCTTGTCCTCGGCTTCGGTCACGCCATCAGTGTACATCACGAGGGCATCGCCGTCGTTCAGCTGAAGCGTCTCTTTATTGTAAGGCATGCCTCCCATCGCGCCGAGCACCAGGTTGCAGGAGCACTTTAACATCTCGACGCTGCCGTCGGCATGAAGGATGAAAGGCGGATTATGTCCGGCATTGGTAAATTCGACCAGACCGGTCTGCAAGTCATAAATGCCATAGAAAACGGTCACGAACATGGAGTTCACGCTTTCATCGCAAAGCATGTCGTTGACTGTCTTCATGCACTCGTCCGGAGACTGGGCACGCGTGCCGATCGCCTTGATGAGCGTATGGCTGACCGCCATGAAGATGGAGGCCGGAACCCCTTTGCCGCTCACGTCGGCGATGGTAAAGCCGATCCGATGGTCATCGATCGGGAAGAAGTCATAGAAATCACCGCCCACATCCTTGGCGGCCAGCATGCTGGCATAGATATCCACTTTCCCGGCATCGGCCATTTTCAGATCGAAGTTCCGGGGCAGGATGCCTTGCTGGATCTCACGCGCGACAGACAGGTCGCTCTGGATATCCACCAGCGTGGCATGTTCCTTCTGAGCACTCCGGATATATTCAATCTGCTCCACGGCTTTGTCGATGGTAATCTGCAAGTCATCCAGGTCTATCGGTTTGGTGGCGAAATCAAAGGCCCCGTTGTTCATGGCATGGCGGATGTTGTCCATATCACCGTATGCACTGACCATGATGCACTTCAAGGACGGGTTACGCATCTCGTTGACTTTGGCCAGCAAAGTCAGTCCGTCCATTTCGGGCATGTTGATATCCGAAAGGATGATGGCAATATCCGGATTCTTCAATAAGATCTGCAGTGCCTCAAGTCCGTTATGGGCAAAGAAGAATTCATATTCGCCTTTTCTGATCTTTCTACGGAAATATTGCGTCAACAGCAACTCAAGATCGGTTTCATCGTCAACGCTGAGAATTTTAACGGCCATGGTTAAAATGAAAACTACTAGTCAGATATACTTATTATTAATAAAGAGCAAAACTACAGAAAAAATCAAAAAAATCAAAAACATACGACATTTCGAGCCCCAAGCGGGTCACAAAAAAAGCGAAGCGCCGGCCGAAGGCCGAGGGGTCTGGGGATATGCCCCAGTAGAAAAAGAGCCAGCCCTCGGGCTGGCTCGGTCACAAAAAAGAATAGCAGCTACGGCTGCTATTCTTTTTTGTGACCCGCTTGGGGCTCGAACCCAAGACCCCAGCATTAAAAGTGCTGTGCTCTACCAACTGAGCTAGCGAGTCTTCCCTAAAAAGGGACTGCAAAGGTATGCAATAATTTATTAATTGCAAAAAAATCGGGCCGACTTTTCAGCCGGCCCGATCAAATTATGCTCCGAAATTATCGTACAGGATGCTCTCGGGCGCAACGCCGAGCGAATCCAGCAGATTCACGACGGACGAAACCATCATCGGCGGACCGCACATGAAGTACTTGATGTCCTCCGGCGCTTCGTGATCCTTGAGGTAAGTCTCGTTCATCACGTTGTGCACGAAGCCGGCCGTGTACTTCACGCCTGCGGCATCGGCAGCCGGGTCCGGACGGTCGAGCGCCAGATGGAAGTGGAAGTTGGGGAACTCCTTCTCGATCTCTGCAAAATCCTCAAGGTAGAATGCCTCGACGAGGGCGCGGGCACCGTAGAAGAAATGGACTTCCTTCTTGGTCTTGAGCGTCTTGAACAGATGCATGATATGGCTGCGGAGCGGAGCCATGCCGGCGCCGCCGCCCACGAAGATGTATTCCTGGCTGTCCGGATCGTCCTTCGGGAGCAGGAACTCGCCGTAAGGACCGCTGATCCACACCTTGTCGCCCGGCTTGCGGGAGAACACGAAAGTGGAAGCGATGCCCGGAGGCACCGGCAACATCTTGAACACGCCCTTCGGCTGGCTGCGGTCGAACGGCGGCGTAGCGATACGCACATTGAGCTTGATGACGTTCTTCTCGGCCGGGTACGAAGCCATCGAGTAGGCACGGATGGTCGGCACGGTATTCTTGTACTTGAGGTCGAAGAAACCGTATTTCTCCCAGTCGGCGCGGTAGATCGGATCCACGTCCATGTCGGCGAAATTGACGTCGTAGACCGGGATGTCGATCTGGATGTATTCACCGCTCTTGAACTCAATGTTCTCGCCTTCCGGCAACTTGACCGTGAACTCCTTGATGAAGGTAGCCACGTTCTTGTTGGAGATGACTTCGCATTCGAGCTTCTTGACGCTGAGCGCGGAATCGGGCACCTGGATCTTGAGGTTGTCCTTGACCTTCACCTGGCAGCCGAGGCGCCAGTTGTCGGCGATCTGTTTGCGGGTGAAGAAACCGGTCTCGGTGGGAAGGATGCTTCCGCCGCCCTCGAGGACCTGGCACTTGCACTGGCCGCAGTTGCCTTTGCCGCCGCAGGCCGAAGGGAGGAAGATCTTCTGCTCGGCGAGCGTGTTGAGGAGCGAGCCGCCCTGCGGGACGTCGAGCACCTTCTTGCCGCCGTTGATATCGATCTTGACCGTTCCGGACGGTGTAAGCTTGATCTTGATGAAGAGGAGCAGGGCCACCAGAACGAGGGTGACCACGACAATCACGAGGATTGCTGCAAGAATCGTATTACTCATATCCTATCCTCCTTCTTTACAGGGAAATACCCATGAACGTCATGAAAGCCATACCCATGAGGCCCACCACCATGAAGGTGATGCCGAGGCCCTTGAGCGGAGCCGGAACTTTCGAGTAAGCCAGTTTCTCGCGGATGGCCGCCAGGGCCACGATGGCCAGCCACCAGCCGATACCCGAACCGAGCGCGTAGGTGGCAGCCTCGCCTACATTTCCGAATTCACGCTGCTGCATGAAGAGCGAACCGCCCAGGATGGCGCAGTTCACGGCGATCAGCGGCAGGAAGATACCCAGCGAGGAATAGAGGCTCGGAAGGAACTTCTCGACCACCATCTCCACGATCTGCACGAAAGCGGCGATCACGGCGATGAAGAGAATGAAGCTCAGGAAGCTCAGGTCCACGTCCTTGAAGCTGTCGCCCAGCCAGGAGAGGGCTCCGGGCTGCAGGACGAAGCGGTTGAGCAGGTAGTTGAGCGGGAGCGTGCACAGGAGCACGAAGATAACAGCAATACCCAAACCATTTGCTGTCTTGACATTTTTGGATACCGCCAGGTATGAGCACATACCCAGGAAGTATGCAAAAATCATATTGTCAACAAAAATTGACTTTACGAACAAGCTGATGTATTCCATAATCGATTTGAGTTAAGGTGTTATTTCTCCTGCAGGTCCTTCTGGATGGAACGCTGGACCCAGACGATGCAGCCCAGGAGGATCAGCGCCATCGGCGGAAGGATCACGAGGTTGTTCGGAACATAGCTTTCGGGGAGTACGCGGAAACCAAGCAGCGTGCCGCTGCCGAGCAGTTCACGGAAGAAGGCCACGATGATCAGGATGATGCCGTAGCCGGCGCCGTTGGCCAGGCCGTCGAGCAACGAGGGAATCGGCTTGTTGCCAAGGGCGAACGCCTCGATGCGGCCCATCACGATACAGTTCGTGATGATCAGGCCGATGTACACGGAAAGCTGTTTATCGATGGAATAGGCGTATGCCTTGAGCACCTGGTCTACCAGGATCACCATCATGGCGACCACGACCAGCTGCACGATGATGCGCACGCGGTTCGGAATCGAGTTGCGGAGCAGGGAGACCACGAGGCTCGAAAGACCCGTGACGATGATCACCGAGAGGGCCATCACCAGGGCGCCCTTGAGCTGGACCGTGACGGCCAGCGACGAGCAGATGCCGAGCACGAGGACCGTGATCGGGTTCCCCTTGAAAATCGGGTTCAACAGTGTTTTCTTCAGATCTTCATTCATGGCTTAACCCTCCTGATGATTGTGGTTGTGTTCATGGTTGCAGTCCTTCTCGCAGCCCTCGGCGCCTTCACCGCAGCAGCTGTCGCCGCCACAGCAGTCACCTTTATCGGCACCCGTGACACCGGCCTTCTTCTCGAGGAAGGGCATATAGGCCTCGAACCAGGTGTCGAGGGCGGCGTCCAGACCGTTGCAGGTCATCGTCGCGCCCGTGATAGCATCGACTTCGCTGTCATTCTTATCACCCTTGGGCGCACCGCCCTTGACGATGTCGAACGGATCGTTCGGCTTGCTGAAATTGACCCGCTCGCCCTTGAACTGCTCGCGGAACCAGGCCTCGTCTTTGATCTTGGCGCCCAGGCCCGGCGTCTCGCTCTCGTGGTCGAAATAAGCGCCCACGATACGGGAGCAGTCGGCGTTGAAGGCGATGTAGCCCCAGATCGGGCCCCAGAGGCCGGCGCCGTAGATCGGGATCACGTTGATCTCATCCCCGTCCTTTTCAAAGACGTAGACCGGCAGCTGCGGATCGCCCGCGGCGATGTTCTTGTTCTCCTGCTTGAGGTTGTCCTGCAGTTCGATATTACCCGTTTCCGTCTCCAGCTCACCGATCTTGTTGCCCTTGGCGTCGATCAGGAAAGCGGTCTTGATGTTGTCGCTGTACATCTTCAGGATCTGGTCGTTGCCGAGCTTGGCCAGGTCTTCCTTGCTGGAGAAGCCGGCAGCCGTCAGCATCTGGCTGATGGTCTCGGCCTTGATGTTGGCGTCCTGCTTCGGCTTGAGCGCCATCGCGGCGATGGCCAGGATGGCAGCCGCTATCACGACGATGATAGTCGTGTAGACGATGGTATATACGTTGCTGTTGGTATTCATCGCTTAGACGGTTTTAGCTCGCTTGAGGCGACGTTTGACATTGGCGTTCACCACATAGTGGTCGATCAGCGGAGCGAAGGTGTTCATCAGCAGGATGGCGAGCATCATGCCCTCGGGATAGCCCGGGTTGAACAGACGCACCGTAATGCAGAGGGCGCCGATCAGGAAACCATAGATCCACTTGCCGGTCTCGGTCTGGGCCGAAGTCACCGGATCGGTGGCCATGAAGACGGTACCGAAGGCAAAGCCGCCCATGAGCAGCTGCTCCCAGCACGGGATGTCGGTCACGCCGCCCACCGTACCGAGCCAGCCCACGAAAAGGGCGCCGAGCACGGACGAGCACATGATCTTCCAGCTGGCCACGCCGGTGCCCATGAGGAGCAGCGCGCCGATGAGGATGGCGATGACGCTGGTCTCGCCCACCGCACCCGGGACGTTACCCAGGAAGAGGTTCCAGGCGCTGGTGCCGGCTGCGGACAGTCCGTCGAGCGAAGCGTGGGACAGCGGCGTGGCGCCCGAGACGGCGTCGACCACAGCCCCGCCCTTCCAGGGCGTTCCGCCGGCGAGGGCCTTGCTCAGGCCGCCGACCCAGATGGAGTCGCCCGACATCTTGCTCGGATAGGAGAAGAACAGGAAGGCACGTGCCAGCAGCGCGGGGTTCCAGATGTTCATGCCGGTGCCGCCGAAGACTTCCTTGCCGATGATCACGGCAAATGCAACGGCGAGGGCCAGCATCCACCAGGGAACGTCGACCGGCACGATGAGCGGAATGATGAAACCGCTCACCAGATAACCTTCGCTCACCTCATGGCCTTTCATCTGGGCCGAAGCGAACTCGATGCCCAGGCCCACGATGTAGGAGACCAGATAGAGCGGGATGATCTTCACGAAACCATACCAGACCATCTGCCAGAAGCCCCAGCCCAGTCCGAAGACCCGGCTGTGCTGGTAGCCGAGGTTCCAGATGCCGAAGAGCAGGGCCGGAACCATGGCCATCACCACGATGATCAGGAGACGTTTCAGGTCGATGCAGTCTTTCACGTGCGTGCAGCCCTTGCGTGTGGTGCGGTTCGGCACGAAGAAGAAGGTCTCGAACGCATCGAATGAAGAATGGAGCCAGGCCAGTTTTCCGCCTTTGGAAAAGGTCGGCCTTACTTTATCGAAAAAATTCTTTGCCATACACGTTCCTCCTTACATTTCTTTCATCATCAGTTCGATGCCCTGACGGATGATGTTCTGGATCTCGATCTTCGAGGGGCAGACATACTCGCAGAGCGCGACGTCTTCCTCGATCACCTCGTAGATGCCGAGTTGCTCCATCTTGTCGAGGTCGCCGGCCAGGCAGGCCTTGAACAGGTAGAGCGGATAGATATCCATCGGAAGCATCTTGCCGTAGACGTCGTTCATCAGGAACGGGCGTTCGCCGCCGTTCTCGTTGGTGTCCATGTAGTATTTCTTGCGGCGCATGAAGGCCGGATAGGAACGCGACACGGAGAACTTCCTGCTGCGGAGCGGGTTCATCCAGCCGAACATCTCGTAATAGTTACCTTCCTTAAGCAGGCTTACCTGGTTGTGGTAGAAGCCCAGGAAGCCTTCGCGGCCGACAGTCTCGCCCGTGAGGACGTCACCGCTGATCACTCGGATGTCACCCGAGGCGAAGAAAGCGGAGAGCTGTTGCATGCTGACACCGGCGGGCACTTCGGCATACGCCGGCTTGACGGCGGCCGGACCGGCCACGGCGATGATGCGGCGGGTGTCGTACTCGCCCTTGAGCATGAAGCGGCCGATGACGGCCACCAGGTGAAGGTCGACCGTCCAAACCACTTCGCCCTTGTTGATGGGGCTGATGTGGTTGATCTGCACGCCGACGTTACCGGCCGGGTGCGGACCCGAGAACTGGTGCATGACCACGCCGGTCAGCTTGTGGAACTCACTGCCGGAGAACTGTTCGGCAGGCAGGGAGAGATGGACGCCGCCACGGGTCAGACGGCCCAGGGCATCGATGCCGGCCTGGATGGCGGCGACATCACCCTTGAGGGCGAATTCGGGATCGGCACCCAGAGGAGCCGTGTTCATCCCGGAAATGAAAATGGCTTTGGGCTCTGCTTCAGGATCGGCGATGGTGCCGAAGGGACGCTGTTTGATGCAGGGCCACAGACCGCACTGCAGCAGCAGTTCGGTCATGCCTTTCTTGTCGAGGGAAGCGGCCTTGGGCACGTCGACCTTGACCGACTCATTCTTCCCGTCGGCTTTGATCCGGACTTCGAGGAGTTTGCGCTTGTCACCGCGGATCACCGCATCGACCTGGCCGCTGACCGGCGAGCAGAACACCATCGTGGTGTACTTTTTGTCGGCAAAGAGCGGCGTGCCGGCCTTGACGCTGTCTCCCTCCTTCACCAGGAGCCGGGGTACCAGCCCGCGGAAATCGGTCGGTTTGACAGCCACCAGATCCGGAGCGACGCGTGCAGTCACCTCACAAAGGGCTTTCCCCGCAATCGGGAGATCCAGGCCCTTTTTCAATCTGATTTGATCTGACATGAAATTATCTGGTTAATAGTAAATATTTTACAATAGTCCGGCAAAGTTACCTATAAATTGTCACTAAAAAAAGTATATTTTTGCACTATGATGGACAATTCGAAAACAGACCTGTTTGAAGGGTTGAACAGCGCGCAGAAAGCGGCTGTCTTGTGTACGGAAGGGCCCTCGCTCATCATTGCGGGCGCCGGTTCCGGGAAGACGAGGGTGCTGACCTGCCGGGTCGCACACATTCTGGAGGGAGACTGCAGGCCTGGCGAGGTACTGGCCCTGACTTTCACCAAAAAAGCTGCCGGAGAGATGAAGGAGCGCGTAGCGCTGCTGGTGGGTGATCGGAAGGCACGCTGGATCCAGATGGGCACGTTCCATTCGATCTTCATCCGTTTCCTGCGGGAATATGCCGCCCTGCTCGGCTACCCACAGAATTTCACCATTTACGACCAGACCGATTCACGCAGTGTCATCAAGCAGTGCGTCAAGGAATTGGAACTGGACGACAAGACGTACAAGCCTGCCACGGTGCAAAGCGTCATCTCGATGGCCAAGAACAACCTGATCACCGTCGCCGCCTACCGGAACAACCCCGAACTGACGGAAAGCGACCGCGCCGCCCGCCGGCCCCGCACCGCCGACATCTACGAGCGCTACCAGCAGAAATGCCTGACGGCCGGCGCCATGGATTTCGATGACATCCTGCTCAACATGAACATCCTGCTCCGACATTTCCCCGAGGCCCGCGACAGTATCGCCTCCCGCTTCCGCTACATCCTCGTGGACGAGTACCAGGATACGAACCATGCACAGTATTCGATCCTGCGCCAGCTGGCCGAACCGCACCACAACATCTGCGTGGTGGGCGATGACGCGCAGAGCATCTACGGCTTCCGCGGCGCCCGCATCGAGAACATCCTCCGTTTCAAGAAAGACTATCCCGAAGCCAGGGAATTCAAGCTCGAGCAGAACTACCGCTCCACGCAGACCATCGTGGCCGCCGCCAACAGCCTGATCGCCCACAACGAGCAGCGCCTTCGCAAGGAGTGCTTCTCCACCGCCGGCGCCGGCGAGAAGATCGGTGTCATCAAGGCTTACACCGAAAGCGAAGAAGCCCATCTGATCGCCTCGTCGATCGTAGAGCGCATCTATAGCGACAAGGCCTCTTACGACGCCTTCGCCATCCTCTACCGCACCAACGCCCAGAGCCGGGCGCTCGAGGAAGCGCTGCGCAAACGCAACCTCCCTTTCCGCATCTACGGCGGACATTCGTTCTATGAACGGGCCGAGATCAAGGACATGCTGGCCTATTTCAAGCTCGTGGTGAATCCGCAGGACAACGAATCGTTCCGGCGCATCATCAACGTCCCGGGCCGCGGCATCGGCGACACCACCATCGACCGGCTCGCCGCCGCAGCAGCAGCCGCCGGCAGCACGCTCTACAACGCGCCTCTGCTCAAAAACGAGAAACTCTACGCCGTCGGGCTGAAAGACGCCGCCATCCGCAAGCTGCGCGAGTTCGTAACCCTGATGGAAAGCCTCATCGAGCGGGCCGAAACGGCCGACTGCTACGACCTGGCCGTGGAAATCGGCAACAAGACCGGCTACCTGGCCGCCCTGAAGGCCGACACATCGCCCGAAGGCATGGGACGCTTCGAGAACGTCGAGGAACTCTTCAACAGCATCAAGGAATTCAGCGAAGAAGAGACGGAGATGCGGACGGTCCTGTCGGAAGACGGAGAAGAACCCGTCGACACTACGGTCCGCCTGAGCGACTACCTCGAAAACATCTACCTGATGAGCGAGGTGGAGAAAGACGACAGTCAGGACCCGGAGCGCGACCAGACCAACAAGATCACGCTGATGACCGTCCACTCTGCCAAAGGCCTGGAATTTCCCTATGTCTATGTCGCCGGCATGGAAGAGAACCTCTTCCCTTCCGAGAACATGAACGGTTCGCTGAAAGAGCTGGAAGAGGAGCGGCGCCTGTTCTACGTGGCGATCACCCGCGCCGCCAAGGTCGTCACGGTATCCTATGCCCAGAACCGCCGGAAATGGGGCAGCGAGACTTCCAACCGGCCTTCGCGCTTCCTGAAAGAGATTGACCGGAAGTACTATGCCGTCGAGCCGGACTCCTGGCAGGACCGCTACGATCCCTTCCCCCAGACGCGCTTCAAGGCCTCCGATTTCCAGACTTACCGGCAGCCGCGCGAGAGCTACCCGCGGAGCAGCCAGCCCGTCCGCCCGGCAGCACCGGTCCAGCCCCGGACGGCCCGGCCCATCCCCGCGACGCCCACGGCACCAGCCCATACACCCTCGTCCGGATTCGCCCCATCGCCTGTCGCTGCCCTGCAGGTCGGACAGCGCGTCGAACACGATCGTTTCGGTTATGGAAAAATCCTATCGCTGGAAGGCGACGGCCCCAACAGAAAGGCTGTTGTCGCCTTCGACAACAGCGGACAAAAAACACTTCTGCTAAAATTTGCTAAACTTCGCATAGTCTAGCCTATGAAACATCCGGAAAACGGCATAGGTTTTGCAATTTTTTGCCTCGAAGTTTTTCATAGTTTAAGTTTAAGTTTAGGTTAGTAGGAGGGCTCATTCCCGGCAGGAATGCGCCCTCTGAAATTTATGCCTGCATCCTGATGCGACGTGAAGACGGCAACAGAGAATTGGTGCGGTTGCCGAGGTTTTTGACGAAACCGAGGCCAAGGCCCTGATAGGTCAGCAGAAGATAGCCACGGGGGGCTTCCGGCAGGACGAGGGATTCTTTCGACAGAAACTTCAGGGCGTCCTCGCGTGAGACTTCGACGATTTCGTAGGACAAGCCTTCCAGCGGGACGCGCTCGACAGCCAGGGCGTAGTCGGCCTCGGGGACGAGGTCGCGGCCTTTGCGGGTGGCGACAGCCGTGCCGGAAGCGATGACCCGCAGCGTCTTCTCGAGCTGCGGCAGCGCCGCCGCCAGCGGCTCGCTCAGCTGTTTGACCATTTCCTTTCTTTCAAGCTGTTTCATCGGCTGTCCCCCTTCCGCAAAAGCGCGGCGAAAAAGCCTTCTCCCCGGTCTTCTCCCGGATAGAAGTGCCGCATGTCCAGGCATTCTGCGCCCAGTTCGCGGCAGATCCAATCTACGTTGTCTTCGTCTTCCTGCCGGTTGAACGTGCAGGTCGAATAGATCAGGAAACCGCCGGTCTTGAGCGACGGCCAGAAATCCGCCAGGATCCGCCGCTGCCGCGCCGCACAGAGAGCAACGTTGGCAGGCGACCATTCTGCCACGGCCCTTTCATCCTTACGGAACATGCCTTCCCCCGAGCAGGGCGCATCGACGACAGCGATGTCGAAAAAGTCGCGCAGACTGCCGAAGGCGGCCGGATCGGACTGCGTGACGGCGACGTTGGAGAGGCCCCAGCGGGCCACGTTCTCCGCCAGGACCGTGGCGCGCGAAGGAACTACCTCGTTGGCCACCATCAGGGACGTATCGTCCAGGTGTGACAGCAGTTGCGTAGTCTTTCCGCCCGGCGCCGCACACAGGTCCAGGACCCGTAAGGTCTCCTTTCCCAGCATCGCCTTCGCCCGCTCGAACAAATTCCCGACATACATAGACGAAGCCTCCTGCACATAGTAGGCGCCCGCGTGAAACAGCGGGTCGAGCGTAAATGAGGGCCTGTCGTTCAGATAGAAAGCCTCCTCCGAAGCCCAGGGAACCGGATCGCCGGCCAGGGTGCCGAAATGCGCACGCAGAGCAGGAAGCATCAGCTTGCGCGGATTCACGCGCACCGACACCGCGGGCTCTCCTGCCATCGCCGAAAGCACCTGCTCAGCCCGCTCCGGGCCAAGAGAATCGCGCATTTCGTTGATAAATTCCGCAGGAAACATTAATTTTGCCATCGCTTATATTCATACAAAGGTAGCAAAAAATGCAGAACGTCTATTTCGAGCGCGAACGCATCTGCGTCGATGACGCCAGTTTCGCGGAATTCTGTTCCAACTTCGTGGAAGTACCCGCCGGCGGCGGACTGGTCCGCAACCGGGATGGAAAATACCTGCTTATCTACCGGCATGGCCTCTGGGACCTGCCCAAAGGCAAGCAGGAGCCGGGCGAGTCAATCGAGACCTGCGCCTTGCGCGAGGTCGAAGAAGAGACCGGACTCCACAATCTCCAGCTCGGCGAACGCATCTGCATCACCCACCACACCTATCATCTGTTCGGTGAAAAAATCCTCAAGCATACATATTGGTATGCCATGTACGACGACCGCGAAGAGCCGCTCCTCCCTCAGCTGGAAGAAGACATCTCACGGGCGGAATGGGTAGAAAAAGAGCGCCTTCCGGAATATCTGGAAGGCACCTATCCCTCGATCGTCGAAGTATTCGTCAGCGCAGGTCTGTTATGATGGTGTCTTCCCCGAAGAGTTCGGGGTCGATGATGAAGAAAGTGCCCGACCAGGGCTCTTTCTGTATCTTCATATCCGTCAGGGTAATCGTGTAGTTTTCGTAATCGATGACGGCTTTGTCGCCGGTCGCCTTGTTGATGGAGATATCCTTCAGGAAGGAAACGTCGTTCTTCTCGATCACCAGCTCATCGCTTTTCGGCGAATAGATCCAGCGGTCCTTGCCGTTGCACCAGACCTGCAGCCATTCCGTCTCCAACCGGTAGCAGTCGTCCTGCACATAGCCCTTCCCCGAAGCGACGGTCTTTTCCGTAGTTTTGTCGACCATCGTGAACTGGCATGAAAAGCGCTGCTGGGCACCGGCTGCGGTGCAGAGCAGAAGGGTCAGAAGGAAAAAGAGGCGTTTCATGACTCAATCATTTTCAAATATGATTGAGTGATTCCAAAATTCGGTCCAAAGTGTCGAGATCGGTTACCAAAACGGCGCGGGCCTTGCTGCCTTCCTGCGGACCGACGATACCGGCTGCCTCCAGCTGGTCCATGATGCGGCCCGCGCGGGCATAGCCCACGTTGAGCTTGCGCTGCAGCATCGAGGTGGAACCCTGCTGGTACTGGACCACCATGCGGGCGCATTCTTCGAAGAGCTGGTCCCGCTTGTGCAGGTCGATGTCGCCCATGCCGCCGGCATCTTCGTCGTTGGGATCCACGTATTCCGGCAGCTCGAAAGGTCCGGGATAGCCCCGCTGGTTGCTGATGAAGCGAACGATATTGAGGATCTCAGGGGTGTCGACCAGGGCGCACTGCACACGGGTCAGGTCGTGGCCCGGATAGACCACCAGCATGTCGCCGCGGCCGATGAGGCGGTTGGCGCCCGGCGCGTCGATGATGACCTTGGAGTCGGTGCCGGTGTTGACCTTGAAGGCCACCCGCGAGTTGAAGTTGGCCTTGATGGAGCCGGTGATGATGTTGACGGTCGGCCGCTGGGTGGCGATGATCAGATGGATGCCCACGGCGCGGGCCTTCTGCGCCAGGCGGGCGATCGGGTTTTCGATCTCGCGGCCCGCCGTCATCAGCAGGTCGCCGAACTCGTCGATGATCACCACGATGTAAGGCAGGAACTTGTGTCCCTTGAGGGGATTGAGCTGCCGGTTCAGGAACTTGGCATTATACTCCTTGAGCTGGCGCACGTCGGCCTTCTTGAGCAGTTCGTAGCGGGCGTCCATCTCGATGCAGAGGGAGTTCAGCGTATTGGCCACTTTCTTGGTATCGGTGATGATGGCCTCTTCAGCATCGGGGAGCATGGCCAGGTAATGCCGGTCGAGCTTTTCGTAGAGGGAGAACTCCACTTTCTTCGGGTCCACCATCACGAGTTTCATCTCCGCGGGATGCTTGGCATAGAGCAGCGAAGTGATCATCACGTTCAGACCCACCGACTTACCCTGGCCCGTGGCGCCGGCCACCAGCAGGTGCGGCATCTTGGCCAGGTCGAGGAAGAAGGGTTCGTTGGTGACGGTGATGCCGATGGCCATGGGGAGCTCCATTTTCTGGGAGGCTTCCTGATACTGCTGGCAGCCCAGCACGGATTTGAGGGCCACTACGCTGGGTTTCACATTGGCCACCTCGATGCCCACGGAGTCGAGCAGGGTAACTACACGGACGCCCTTGGCACCCAGTGAGATGGCGATATCCTCCTCGAGGTTGCGCACCTGGGCGACCTTGATGCCGTCGTCGAGCTGGATCTTGTAGAGCGTGACGGTCGGGCCCATCTTGGCGGTGATGCCCTTTACCCGGATCTTATAGCTGTTGAGCGCATTGACGATGCGCTGCTTGTTGTTCTCAAGTTCTTCGCGCGAGACCTCGTACCACATGTCCTTGTAGTCGTTGAGCAGCGACATGGGCGGCAGTTTGTACTTGGGCAGGTCGAGGCGCGGGTCGTAGCGCTCGCGCCATTGCTCGTCGGAGAGGCCCTGCACGATCTCGTTCTCGCTTTTCTCGACGACGATCTGCACTTTGTCCGCAGGGTTTTCTTCTATCTCCGGCTTCGTTTCCTCCGTCGCATCTCCGGCCCCGGTCCCATCTCCCGCATTCTCCTCAGTATCTGTCTCCTCCTCATCCGTCTTCTTCTTTTCCGGCTCGTCGTCCGCACCGGTAAAATCGAGCCAGTCGTCGGTCGGGTCGGTATCGGCCTCTTCGGCACCTTCCACTACCAGGCCGTGGACACCGTCCGTCTCGGAATCGTCTTCCCCATCTTCATCTCCTTCAGGAACATCGTTATCATCTCCCGTCTTCTTCTCGCGGTGAGAGATCCCGTAAAGCAAGTCATCGAACCAGAAGGCGACCTTGGGGGTCAGCAGGCAGGCGTACAGGAATAAGACCAGCACCAGCACGCAGGCAGCGCCGGCCTTTCCCAGCATCGAACAAAGCCAGCGGCTCGCATAATGCCCATAAGAGCCCCCTGCCCCATTGCCGAGCATCGCGTCGTAAGGCGTAAAACTGAAGACATAGGCCAGTACCACGGAGAAGATCAACGCACCGAAAGCACAAAGCAGGAAGACACGCAACAAGTTGACGTCGCGCAGCCGGAAACAATACACGGCAATGGCCGCCAGGAATACAGGCAGGGCCAGCGCGCCAAGCCCGAACAATTTCGAAATCAGGAAATCAGCCCAGATGAAGCCAATCTTTCCCCCGGCATTTTCGGCCGTCACCTCGGTGGTGAACATGCGGCTGTCGAAGGCCAGGCTCTGGTCGGAAGTCCATGTGAAGACATACGAAAGCAGGGCGACCAGCGTATAGAGCGCCAGGACGCTGAACAAGACGCCCAGCGAGATGCGGATCATCCTGCGGCGGTTGTCGGTCAGGATGGGCGTGGCAGGAGCGGCAGGCTTGCGAGCGGGCGCAGTCGCTTTCTTCCTGGGGTTTGCGGTCTTCTTCGGCTTCTTGGACTTCTTGTCTGCCATGGTTATTTCTTCCGTTTCCAGTTACGGTTCTTCTTGTTGTTGCCGCCAAAGTTGCCGCCATTCTGGCTGCCCACGCTGATGCCCGGGCGGGCAAAGTTGGCATTCTGGGAAATAGCGCCGAGATGGATGTCTTCCGGCACTTTGAGCTTGCCGTCGGAAAGACGCTCGATATCGGCGAAAATGGTCTCCTCGGAAACGTTGTCCTTGTTCCAGATGAGATATTGCTGGCGCATGTAGAGGGCCAGCGTGCGGATCATCTCTTTCTTGAGATCGTCGTCCTCGCGGTCGGCGATCAGGTTGATCATGTTCTCGATGTTGCGGCCATAGCAGGCTGCCCTGACAGGCTTCTCGGGAAGCTTGATCACGTCGGGACGTTCTTCGAACTGCTGGGGCGTCGGTGCAGGATACGGCGCGTCGATGTCGAGGTCGAAGCCGCCGATCACCTGGGCATGGTCCCAGAGTTTATGCTTATAGTCGTTCAGTTCGCGGATCTGGGGATTGAGGATGCCCATTACCTGCACGACGGCCCGCATCTGCTCGCTGCGTTTCTCCTTGTCTTCGATGGCTTTCACCTGTTCGATCATCTTCTGCACGTGCCGGCCGTATTCAGGAAGGACCAGTTTCTCTCGCTGTGTATTGTAATCCATAAAGCGGTTTTACCTTAATTTAACTTACAAAGATACTCTATTAATTTTTATCTTTGTACAAATTTTTGTGGACAGATGAAGAAAGTATTGGTTACCGGCGCCTTCGGGCAACTCGGCACGGAACTCCGGCTGCTGACAGAAGGACGTTCTGATTTCGTTTTCACCGACATCCGTTCCGACGAGCAGGTACGCGGGCTCGACATCTGTGACCGGAAGGCCGTCGACCGGATGATCGTCGAAGAGAACGTCGGGGTCATCATCAACTGTGCCGCCTACACCAACGTGAACGCCGCCGAAACCGACACTGCGTTATGCCAGCTTATCAACGCCACGGGCCCCGGCGTGCTGGCGCGCGCCGCGCTCCGACACAATGCCGCAATCATCCACATTTCCACGGAATATGTCTTCGACGGGCGCAAGTCCACCGGTTATCGTGAAACGGACCGGCGGCATCCCCTCTCAGCCTACGGCCGGAGCAAACGGGACGGCGAAGACGCCGTGCGCAACAGCGGCTGCCGCGGGCTGGTCATCCGCACTTCCTGGCTCTACTCTCCTTTCGGGAACAACTTCGTCAAGACTATGCTGCGGCTTGGCGCCGAGCGGCCCGAAGTGGGCGTCGTCTGCGACCAGGTCGGCTCGCCGACCTACGCCCGCGACCTGGCCGAAGCCATCCTGTCGATCCTTCCCCGGATCGGCGAGCGCCACGGCGAAATCTATCATTTCACCAACGACGGGGTCTGTTCCTGGGCGGAATTTGCCGCCACGATCATGCGCGAGGCCGGGCTTCCCTGCCAGGTAAAGCCCATTACCACGGCAGAGTATCCGACCCCTGCCGTCCGCCCTGCCCATTCCACGATGTCCAAGGCCAAAATCGTCCGCGCCTTCGGCATCCGGCTCAAGCCGTGGGAAGAATCCCTCAAAGATTGTCTTAAACGTCTGTAAACTTACGCCTCTTCGTAGAACGGCGCCCGGGCGTCCTTTTCAGAGAGGATGACTTCGTCGGGGGAGATGCCCCAGTCGATGGCGAAGGCCGGGTCGTTCCAGCGATAGGAACCTTCCGATTCGGGGGCGTAGTAGTTGTCGCACTTATATTGGAAGATGGTGTCGTCTTCCAGCACCAGGAAGCCGTGAGCGAAGCCGCGCGGAATGAAGAACTGGCGCTTGTTCTCGCCGCTGAGCACCACCGTTACGTTCTTGCCGAAGGTCGGTGAGCCGGGACGGATGTCCACGGCCACGTCAAGCACGCTGCCTTGCACCACGCGCAGCAGCTTGGCCTGCGCCATGTCTCCTTTCTGGAAATGAAGGCCGCGCAGCACGCCTTTTTTCGCAGAAAGAGACTCATTATCCTGCACGAAAGACACGGGGCCAACATGTTCTTCGAAGTCACACAGGGAGAAGGATTCGAAGAAATAGCCGCGATGGTCGCCGAATACCCGTGGCTCGATGATCCATACCCCTTCGATATCAGTTTTGATGTAATTCATCGGAATCTGCTTTACGAAAGTACAAAGATACGGTTATTTTTTGTAAATTTGTAGGATTAGAAATAACTCCACACATGTATAAGATCGATTCTCACCCGATTCTGGAGATCCCGCAGGAGGATCTGCACGAATTCCTTTTCGAAGGCCGTCCCGTCCACGGGCAGAAAGGCCAGACCATTGCAGCCGCATTGCACCAGGCCGGTTTTCCGGTCCACCACCACAGTCTCAAGGACCGCAAGCGAACCATGGAGTGCGGTATCGGCAAATGCGGCGCCTGCGAGATGCTGGTCGACGGACACATCCGCCGCATCTGCATCACCAAGGTCGATGGCGTACGGGATGTCCGCCGTGTCGGGAAAGAGAGTTTCACATCGGTGGACAGCTCCACCACGCGCCTGTCCGATACCAAGAAAGTATACCGCACTGCCGTCGCCATCATCGGCGCGGGCCCGGCCGGCCTCGCTGTGCGGGAAGAGCTGAACAAGGCGGGCATCGACAATCTGGTGCTCGATAACAACGACTCCATCGGCGGCCAGTTCCAGATGCAGACCCACCAGTTCTTCTTCTTTGAAAAAGAACAGAAGTTCGGCGGAATGCGCGGCTTCGACATCGCCAGGACCCTGGCGGGCGATTCACACGAAGGCATCATGCTCAACTGCGTGGTCTGGGATATCCTCGAAGGCAAGCGTCTGGCTGTCAAGAATGTCGTCTCGCAGGAAATCTTCTACGTAGATGCTGAACAGCTCGTCGTCGCGGCAGGCGCACTGCCCTTCATGCCGGCCTTCAAGAACGACGACCTTCCGGGTGTCTTTACCGCCGCCGTGGTCCAGCGCATGATGAACAAGGAATTCACCCTGCTGGGCAAGAGCATCCTCACCGTGGGGGCCGGCAACATCGGCTACCTCACGTCCTATCAGGCCATGCAGGCGGGTGCCAAGGTCAAGGCCATCATCGAGGCCATGCCCCAGGAGGGCGGCTTCCCGGTACAGGCCAACCGGCTTCGCAGGCTCGGCGTGCCCATCATGACCGGCTACACCCTGGTTGAAGCCATCCCCAACGAAGACTGGAGCGGCGTCGTGGGCGCCATCATTGCCAAGTGTGAGAATTTCAAGGCCATCCCGGGCACGGAAGTCCGCATCGACGGCATCGACTGCATCAACATCTGCACGGGCCTGCTGCCCGACAGCCAGTTGCTACGCAAGGGCGCCGAGGTGTTCGGCCGTGCCTGCCACGGCGTGGGCGATGCAGTCCGCATCGGTGAAGGAACTTCTGCCGTGCTCCGCGGCCGGCAGTGCGCTTATGAGATCCAGCAGGAACTCGGCCGCCGCATCGACTACAATGCCTACCTGACCATTTCCAAAGAATACATCGATTCGCAGCAGCGGCCGCATCGCGTGCTCGACGAGCCGTGCAAACCCTCTCTTGAACGGCAGCGCAAAGGGGGCTTCGTCATCGCCGACTGCCTCTATGGCTTTGCCTGCAACCCTTGCTCCTTCTCCTGCAAGCAGGGCGCCATCACCAAGAGCTCCACTTCCGTCACGCCGGCCATCGACTACGACAAATGCATCGGCTGCATGGAGTGCGTGGCACACTGCCCGGGCCTGGCCATCTTCGGCTACCGTCCCGACCGTCGCGAGCTTTTCCTTCCCATCGAGTTCAATGTCGAGAAAGGCGCAGATGTTTTCCTGGTGGACGACAATGGCCGGAAAGTGGGCGAAGGCACCATCGAGCGCATCATCAAAAAACCCAACAAGACGAACGTCGCCGTAGTGAAAGCCGACAAACTTTACGATGAATCCGGCGAAGAAGCGCTGCTGGCCGCACGCGGGTTCATCGTCAAGGAGAACTATCCGGAGCCGCTCGAGATGACCCCCACTGAACTCAACGACGACTTCACCTATATCTGCCACTGCGAGGACGTGCGCCTGCGCGACCTGCTCGCCCTGCTCAAAGGGCGTACCAGCATCACCGCACAGGAACTCAAGCATATCTCCCGTCTGGGCATGGGCCCGTGCCGCGGCACCCGCTGCCTTCCCCGCGCCAAGCAGGCCCTGCGCGCCTACGGCATCGAGATCACGGGCGACTTCACGCCCCGCGGCCCCATGGCCAACCTGGTGGAGATCGGCAACGTGATCAATACCGACCGGAAGATCGAACTGATCACCAACCCGAAGTGCACCGACGTGGAAATCCGCCGCGTGGGAGCCTTCGTGGCTGGTGGCGGCATGGCCGGCACCGCCTTGTTCCGCTATCTGGCGGAAGCCGGATTCAAGCCCGTGCTGGTCAACAACGAGCATGGCAGTTCCTGGCGATGCATTGCCGGCGGCCGTCCGGCCTTCTCGCTGCCCGCCCTGGCCGACATCGCCACCCACAACCTGGAGATCTTCCGCGAAGTTCAGTCATTGCGCAACATCGACCTCAAGATGACGCGCTACGTGAACTTCGTCCACGACGAGGCCACCTATCGTTCGCTCGACGCCTCCCGCGCCTGGTCCAACGCCTATATGGTTGACAAGAAGGACTTTGCCAAAGAGATTTCGCCGTACATGAACCCTTCGCTCGACCTCTACAGCCATGCGCTCATCTCGCTCGACTGCTGGCAGGCCACACCGGGCAAGACGGTCGATACCGTGCGCCAGCTGGGCATCAAGGCCGGCGGCCAGGTGTTTGAAGATACCGAAGTCATCAACGTCGAGAAGGTCGGCGCACAGTACCGGGTCACGGTCCGCACCCGTGAGGGCCGCTATGTCCGTTACGAAACGGATGTCTTCATCAACGCCATGGGTGCCGGGGCGGAAAAGTTCGCCCGGCAGCTGGGCATCGAGACGGGGCTCTATCCGGTCCGCCACCAGGCCTTCATCACCAAGCGCCTGCCGCTGATCGGCAAGGACGGCGACTCGCTCGACATGCTCATCGACCGCCGTCACTACAAAGGCTTCTCGGCCGTCTATGGCCAGCAGCTGGCTGAGACCGGCCAGATCATCGGCTGTGCCTCGCCGGCGCAGGATGCGACCGATGCGGGCAGGAACCTGAAGGTCAATACGCAGGAATTTCTCGAAATCTGCTCGGAGGTGTTCACGGAGTGGATTCCGCAGCTCAAGGGCATGAGTTTCCAGGCCACCTGGTGCGGCTACTACACCGAGCCGCGTTACATCATCGACCCGTCGCTCGGCCTCTTCGTGGGCATGCGCGGCCATGGCTTCATGCTGTCACAATATATCGCGAAGCTCTACGTCGACGCCCTCCTCGGACGCGAGGTCCCGGACTACTTCCGCGACCTGGCCCTCAACGGCCCCGGCCTGTCAGAGCAGGCGTTCAAATAGCCGTGGCACCCACACCGCCGGGCCACAGCGTCTTAACGAAAATCGGTTGCGCAAAAATACGCAATCGATTTTTACGATATCGCTGACTGTCAGTGGATTATGTGCCACGCGACAAATCGTCCTTCTGCGGGGCGAGCTGGGCTAGGACGATAGCGACGGCCATCAGGGCGGCGCCGAGCATTTCGCGGGGCGTGAGCCGCTGGTGCAGGATGAGCCAGCCGGCGAGGACAGCAAAAAGCGACTCCGTGCTCATGAGCAGGGAGGCCAGCGTCGGATTGAGTCCCTTCTGACCGACGATCTGAAGCGTATAGCCCACGGCGCTGGACAGAATAGCGGCGTAGAGCAGCGGGATCCAGGCATCCCGCGAAGCGAATGGCTTCGCCCAGGCAGCAAAGCCGACCGGGACGATATCGATCAATACCATCAGCACGGATGCCAGCACGCCGCAGGTCAGGAACTGGATGGCCGACAGCTTCAGCGCATCGTAACGGGGCGAGAACTGATCGACGGCCAGGATCTGGAAAGTGAAGGCAACGGCACAGAGCAGCACCAGCAAGTCCCCGCGCTGCACGGAAAACGCCGCATCCATGCAGAGGAACCAGAGCCCGGCCAGGCCGATGGCCACGCCCAGCCAGAGCGTCCATCCTGTGCGCCGTCGGAACAGGACGAAATTGAGAATCGGAACCAGGACAATGTAGGTGGCCGTAATGAAGCCGGCTTTCCCGGCGCCGGTCCCGAGTGCGATGCCCTCCTGCTGCACCAGGCTGGCAACGAAGAGCAGCGAGCCACAAATCACCCCCGCTTTCCAGAGTCCTTTTTGGGAAGCGGGGGTTTCTGCAGACTTGCGATGGTCAGTGATGCGGATAACCAGCCAGAGTGCGGCGGCGGCAATCAGGGAACGCAGTCCCGTGAAGGTGCAGGAGCCCATGTACTGGCTCCCTTCGCTCTGTGCCACGAACGCGACGCCCCAGATGGCGGCAGTCAGCGTGAGCAGCAGCGAATTGCGCAGTTGCCGCTTGTCCGCCACTTTCCACTACTTCATGTAGGGGTACTTGTAGCCGCGGGCCGGGACCAGGGTCTCCTTGACGGCACGCGGAATGGCCCAGCGGATGAGGTTGAACTCGCCGCCGGCCTTGTCGTTGGTTCCCGACTTGCGGCTGCCGCCGAACGGCTGCAGGCCGACCACGGCGCCCGTCGGTTTGTCGTTGATATAGAAGTTGCCGGCAGCATAGCGCAGTTTGTCGGCCACCTTCTGCACGAGCAGGCGGTCCTGTCCGAACACGGCACCGGTCAGGCCGTACGGCGAGGTGGTGTCGCAGAGTTCGACAGCCTCGTCCATGTCCTTGTCCTCATAGACATAGACGGTGAGCACGGGGCCGAAAATCTCTTCTTCCATCGTCTTGAAATGCGGATCGGTGGTCTCGATGACCGTCGGCTCCACGAAGTAGCCCTTGCTCTTGTCGCACTTGCCACCGATGACGACCTTGGCCTTGCGCGATTTCTTCGCATACGCGATGTTGGCGGCAATGTTGTCGAACGAAGCCTCGTCGATGACGGCGTTGATGAAATTGTCGGGATCACATACGTCACCCATCTTCACTTCAGCTGCAAAGGCCTTCATTCCTTCCAGGATCTTCGGCCACAGCGACTTGGGTACGTACATGCGGGAAGCGGCGGAGCACTTCTGGCCCTGGAATTCGAACGCGCCGCAGAAGGCTGCGGTAGCTACGTCTTCGGCCACGGCGGTCGGGGTCACGAAGATAAAGTCCTTGCCGCCCGTCTCGCCCACCAGGCGCGGGTAGTTCACATAGTTGTCGATGTTTTCGCCCACCTGGCGCCAGAGCGTGTTGAAGGTGGCGGAAGAACCGGTGAAGTGAACGCCGGCCAGATGCTTCGACGCGAAGATTTCCTTGCCGATCACGGAACCCTGGCCCGGGATGAAGTTCACCACACCGTCGGGCAGGCCGGCTTCCTTGTAGATCTGCATCAGGTAGTAGTTCGAGAGGATGGCGGTGGTGGACGGCTTCCACACCGTGACGTTGCCCATCAGCACGGGCGACATGTTCAGGTTCGAGGCGATGGAGGTGAAATTGAAGGGCGTCAGCGCGAAGACGAAGCCTTCGAGCGCGCGGTACTCCACGGTATTGATCTGGCCCTTGGCGCTCTTCGGCTGGAAGCCGTAGATCTCGGAGGCGAAGTGGGCGTTGTAGCGCAGGAAGTCGATGAGCTCGCAGGTGGAGTCGATCTCGGCCTGATAGAAGTTCTTGCTCTGGCCGAGCATCGTGGCGGCGTTCATCAGCGCGCGGTATTTGGTGGAAATGAGTTCAGCGGCTTTCAGGAGGATGGCGGCGCGCACCGTCCAGTCGGTCATGGACCACTGCTTGTGGGCCTCCATGGCAGCGTCGATGGCCATCCGGACTTCCTTCGGGCCGGCCTTGTGGTAGGTGGCCAGCACATGATGGTGGTCGTGCGGCATCACTACCTTGCCGGTATTGCCGGTGCGGACTTCCTTGCCGCCGATGATCAGCGGAATCTCGATTTCGATGGAGCTTTGGCGCTTGAGTTCTTTTTCCAAGGCTTCACGCTCGGGCGATCCTTTCAGATAAGTCTTGACCGGCTCGTTGGCCGGATCGGGGAATGCATAGATGGCGTCTCTCATTTCAGTATGTTTGGTTTGTTGGTTTCACAATCTTCAAAATTACGAATTTTTTGTGTAACTTCGCAAGCGTTCACTCCAAAATAAGAAAAGATGCATATCGGAATCGCCGGAAACATCGGCAGCGGCAAGACGACACTCACGCGCATGCTCGCACAGCATTACGGCTGGACCCCGAGATATGAAGCCGTGACCCACAATCCTTTCCTGGAAGACTATTACAAGGACATCCACCGCTGGTCGTTCAACCTGGAGGTCTATTTCCTGACCCAACGCTTCAAGGACGTGATGGAAATCGCGCGAAGCAAAGAGACCATCATCCAGGACCGCACCATTTTCGAGGGCGTCTATGTATTCGTGGCCAACAACGTGGCGATGGGCAACCTTTCGCAGCGGGACTACGAGGCATATATGGAACTGTTCGAGGTGATGATGCAGATGGTCAGGCTGCCCGACCTGCTGATCTACCTCCGCTGCTCGATTCCGCATCTGGTGGCCCAGATCCAGAAGCGCGGCCGCGACTACGAGCAGTCCATGAGCCTCGAGTACCTGGGCGGCCTCAACGACCGCTACGAGAAATTCATCTACGAGGAATACAAAGGCGAAGTCCTGACCATCGACGCCGACCGCCTCGATTTCCAGAACAACCCCGAAGACTTCTCCTCCATCACCGACAAGATCGACGCCCGTCTCTTCGGCCTGTTTTAGCAACAATAACGTTTTTGTTGCAAAGTGGCGGGATAGTTGGATTTGAGCGGGATTATTTCTATATTTGCGAGATAAGATGCCCGGTCGAATCCGGGCATGACGGAGAAACGACGGAGACATGAAAGAAGACGAGACCCTGAACATTCCTGACCACGACTACGGCGACGACAGCATCGTCCATCTGGAGGACCTGGAGCATATCCGGCTGCGGCCGGGCATGTATATCGGGCGGCTGGGCGACGGTACGGCGCCCAACGACGGCATGTACGTGCTGATGAAGGAGATCATCGACAACTCGATCGATGAGTTCGCGATGGGCTACGGCAGGCAGATCATCATCAAGATCGAAGACAAAAAGGTATCGATCCGCGACTTCGGCCGCGGCATCCCCTTCGGCTTCAGCGAAAAAGACAAGAACCAGAACCTGCTCGACGCCGCCGTGAGCAAGCTCCACACCGGCGCCAAGTTCGACAACAAGACCTTCCAGAAATCCGTGGGCATGAACGGCGTCGGCCTCAAGGCCGCCAACGCCCTCTCCAGCCGTTTCACCGTCCAGTCTTTCCGCAACGGCGAGACACTCGCCCTCGAATACGAGCGCGGCATCCTCCAGACCCCCGATTTCACGCCAAAGCCCACGACCGAGCGCAACGGCACCCTCATCTCCTTCATTCCCGACGACACCCTCTTCGAGCCCTACGAATACAACACGGAGTACATCGACACGATGCTCCGTAACTACGCCTACCTCAACGTCGGCCTGAAACTCACCTTCAACGGCGTGGACTACAAGTCGGAGAACGGCCTGCTCGACCTGCTCAACGAAAGCATCGACGAAGAGCCCCTCTACGCGCCGATCCACCTCAAGACCCAGGATATCGAAGTCGCCTTCACCCATGGCAGCGGCTACGGCGAAAACATCTACTCTTTCGTCAACGGCCAGAATACCACCCTGGGCGGCACGCACCTGGCCGCCTTCAAGGAAGCCCTCGCCAAGGTGCTCAAGGATTTCTACAAGAAAGATTTCAACCCCGTCGACATACGCCAGTCCATCATCGGCGCCGTGAGCGTCCGCATCCAGGAACCCGAATTCGAAGGCCAGACCAAAGTGCAGCTCGGCTCGAAATACATGTGGCAGAACAAGCAGGATGGCACCCACGGCCCGACGCTGAGCAAGACCATGTACGATTTCCTCTCCACGGAACTCGACAACTACCTGCACCGCAACCTCGACGTGGCCGACATCATCCTGGCCAAGATCCAGGACTCCGAGAAAGAGCGCAACGCCATCTCCAGCATCAGCAAGAAGACCAAGGTGCGCCTCAAGAAAGCCAGCGTCCACAACAAGAAACTCCGCGACTGCCACATCCACTACGGCGACCGCAACCCGCTCGCCGAAAAGAGCACCCTTTTCATCACCGAGGGCGACTCCGCCTCCGGCTCGATCACCAAGAGCCGCGACGCCAGCGTGCAGGCCGTCTTCAGCCTCATGGGCAAGCCCTTCAACTGCGCCAAGGCCTCGAAGAAAGACCTCTACGCAGAAAAGAACGTGGAACTCTGCCTGCTGCAGTCCGCCCTGGGCATCGAGGAAGGCGTAGACGGCCTGCGCTACAACAACATCGTCATCGCGACCGATGCCGACGTGGACGGCATGCACATCCGGCTGCTGATGCTCACCTTCTTCCTGAAATTCTATCCCGACGTGGTACGCGCCGGTCACCTCTCTATCCTGCAGACCCCTCTCTTCCGTGTCCGCGACAAGAAGACCAACATCTACTGCTACAGCTCCGCCGAAAAGGAAGACGCCTTGAAGAAGATGGGCCGCAGCGCCGAAATCACGCGCTTCAAAGGCCTTGGCGAAATCTCCCCCGACGAATTCAAGGGGTTCATCGGCGACGATATCCGGCTCGAGCAGGTACACCTGACGGGCGAAGACAAGATTGCCGACATCATCCAGTTCTATATGGGTGACAATACCCCCGTCCGCCAGAAATTCATCCGGACCAACCTCCGCTCCGATATCGACAACACCGAAGAAGCCCAGTAGACATGAAGCCCAAAACCGCCCGCAGAATCCTTACGAAATGGATGCACTGGACCACCCCCGACCAGACATTGCCCCCCGAGCCCAAACTGATCCTGCTGGGCGTGCCCCACTCCTCCATCTGGGATTTCATCGTGGCCTGGCTCTTCTACCGCTCGCTGGGCGGCAAACCGCGGGTCATGATCAAGAAAGAATTTTTCTTCTGGCCCCTGGGCTCGCTTCTGCGCAGCGTGGGTGCCATCCCGGTGGACCGCAAGAATCCCGTCGGCATCACCCGGCAGGTCATCGAAGCGATGGAGAAAAGTGACCAGTTCGCCCTCTGCATCGCCCCGGAAGGAACCCGAAAACCGGTAAAACGCTGGAAAACAGGTTTCCATACCATTGCCAAGGCGGCCGGCGTTCCGGTATATGTAGGCTATTTTGACTGGGGGACGAAAGAAATCTCCTACGGCTGGCGCATGGAATGCTCCGACGACGCCATGGCCGACCTGAAAACAATCCAAAAATATTATAAAGAAAAAGGCGTCCAGCCCAAGCACCCGGGTACGCTCGCCTATATGGACGGAGTCGCGTAAGCCGCGACATCCGCAGCCGTAATCTCAGGACCACAGAGGATCATCAGACGTTCCGCCACGTTGCGGAGCTCGCGGATGTTGCCCGTCCAGGGCAGTTTCTGCAATTCGGCGATGGCGTCGGGACGGACTTTCTTTTTCGGCATGCCCGTCTCCTGGGAAATCTGGTCGATGAAATAATCCATCAGCAGCGGAATGTCCTCGAGCCGCTCGCGCAAAGCGGGGACCTGGATCACGATGACGCTCAGGCGGTGGTACAGGTCTTCACGGAAAGTGCCCTTTGCAATCTCCTCGGTAAGATTCTTGTTGGTGGCCGCCACCACGCGCACGTTGACCGTGATGTCCTTGTCGCTGCCCACGCGCGAGAGCTTCTTCTCCTGCAGAACGCGCAGCACCTTGGCCTGGGCCGCCAGGCTCATGTCGCCGATCTCGTCGAGAAAGAGCGTCCCGCCCTCGGCCTGCTCGAACTTTCCTTTGTGCTGCTTGATGGCAGAAGTGAAAGCGCCTTTCTCATGGCCGAAGAGCTCGCTTTCGATGAGTTCGCTCGGAATGGCCGCGCAGTTGACTTCCACGAAAGGGGCGGCCGCACGCGGGCTCTTGTCGTGCAGGCGGCGGGCCACCAGCTCCTTGCCGGTACCGTTGGAACCCATGATCAGGACGCGGGCGTCAGTGGCAGCCACACGGTCCACGATCTCCTTGATATGCTCGATGGCCGGAGACTGGCCCACAATCTCATACTTGCTCTGGATCTTTTTCTTGAGGCTGACCGTTTCCTTGACCAGCGTCGTCTTGTCGGTCGCATTTTTGAGGGTGATCAGGATGCGGTTCAGGTCGAGGGGCTTCTGGATGAAGTCGTAGGCTCCTTTCTTGATGCACTTGACGGCCGTGTCGATGTCGCCGTGTCCGGAGATCATGATGATCGAGGCCTCGCAGCCGGCGCCGACCAGCGTATCGAGCACCTCGTTGCCGTCCATCACCGGCATCTTGATGTCGCAGAAAATGGCATCGAAGCTCTCGGCCAGGGCCTTGTCGACACCTTGCTTTCCGTCTTCGGCCGTAGTCACTTCATGGCCTTCGAATTCCAGGATTTCCTTAAGGGTATTGCGGATGCTGCGTTCGTCGTCAATAATCAGAACCTTCATAAAGAGAAATGTTTCACGAACCACAAAGATAGCGATATTTTTTATATATTTGTGGAATAGACCCAAGATACCCGACATGACGAATATCATCATTGCCATAGACGGCCACTCCTCCACGGGCAAGGGCACTTTCGCCCTGGAAATCGCCCGCCGGCTCGGCCTCCTGTACCTTGACAGCGGCGCGCTCTACCGTACCGTCACCCTCTACGGACTGCGCAGCGGCCGGATTGCGTGGAACGGACAGATCGACGAACGACAGCTTCAGGAAGACATACTCCTGGGCAGGATCGACATCTCCGTCATGCCCAAACCCGACGGCTCCATGCGCGTCTTCCTGGGCGACGACGACGTTTCCGCCCAGATCCGGGAGCTTGAGGTAGCCCGCAATGTGAGCGCCATCGCCGCACTCCCTTTCGTACGCAACTTCGTGGACGAACAATTGCACCGCCTGGGCGCTAAGGGTTGCGTGATGGATGGTCGGGACATCGGCACGGCCGTGTTCCCCAACGCTGACCTGAAGATCTTCATGACCGCCGACGCCCGCATCCGCGCACAGCGCCGCGTCCTCCAGATGGAGGCAGCCGGGCAGCACCCCGATTTCGACACCATCCTCAAGAACGTGCAGGAACGCGACTACATCGACTCCCACCGCGCCATGAACCCGCTCCGCCAGGCAGAAGACGCCGTGGTGCTCGACAACAGCCACATGACCGTGGAAGAGCAGATGGTCTGGCTCGACGGAATCCTGCGTGAACGATTCAATATCAGCGTTCTATGACTTTCAAGGCAGAGATCGATCCCCGCTCCGGTTTCTGTCATGGCGTAGTCCGTGCGGTAGAACAGGCAGAAAACTACCTCAACTACAGCCCGCGGCTCTATTCGCTCGGCGCCATCGTCCACAACTCGGTGGAACTCGAGCGACTGAAGAAAAAGGGCCTGGAAATCCTCTCCATCGAGGAAGTGGCCCAGCTCCACGACGACGTGATCCTGGTGCGGGCCCATGGCGAACCTCCCGAAACCTATGCGCTGGCCCGGCGCAACCGGCTGCAGGTGATCGACTGCACCTGCCCCGTAGTGCTGAAACTGCAGGAACGCGTGCGCAGCACCTGGCTCCGGATCCGCGAACGTGGCGGGCAGGTGGTGATCTTCGGCAAGAAAGGACATGCCGAAGTCAATGGCCTGGTAGGCCAGACCGACGGCGAGGCCATCGTCATCAGCAGCCCCGAAGACCTGGCGGGCATCGACTTCTCCCGCCCCATGGCGCTCTTTTCCCAGACCACCAAGGACCCCGACGAATTCCAGCATATCGCATCGCGCATCCGCGCACAGCGGCCCGATGCAGAAGTCTACGACACCATCTGCCGCCAGGTGGTCCAGCGCCACAAGTCGCTCGTCGAATTTGCCCGCAACCATTCCGTAATCCTTTTCGTGAGCGGACGGGAAAGTTCGAACGGGAAGGTGCTCTTCGAACTCTGCCGCGGCGAGAATTCGCGCACCTACCGGGTGGAAAACGTTTCCCAGATCAATCCGGCCTGGCTGCAGGACGGTGATTTCGTGGGAATTTGCGGCGCCACTTCCACCCCGAAATGGCAGTTAGAGGAAATTTTTATATATTTGCAGCGCCTTGGCGGCGGACAATCCGACAATAATAATCTATAAAATACACTGTTATATGGCAACAACTGCTGATTTCAAGAACGGACTTTACCTCGACTTTGAAGGAAAACCCTGCTCCATCGTATGGTTCCAGCACGTCAAACCGGGCAAAGGCCCCGCTTTCGTCAAGTCCAAACTTCGCAACCTCGAGAACGGCCGCATCCTGGAGAAGACCTGGAACGCAGGCGAAAAGATTGACGTGATCACCGTCGAGCACCGCGAATATCAATTCATCTATGCTGAAGATGACGGGTTCAACTTCATGAACAACGAAACCTTCGACCAGATCAAGCTCGAGAAAGACATCGTCGAGAACGCCGACCTGATGAAGGAAGGCCAGATCGTCAACATGGTCTTCCATGTGGAAGGAGAAGAAGAGCGCTGCCTCACCTGCGAGCTCCCGACCTATGTGGAACTCGAAGTGACCTACACCGAGCCGGCCGTCAAAGGCAACACGGCTTCGACCAACGCCCTCAAGGAAGCCACCCTCGAAACGGGCGCCATCATCATGGTTCCGCTCTTCATCAACCAGGGCGACAAGATCCGCGTCAACACGACGGACCGCTCCTACGGCGAGCGCGTCAAATAACAAAGGGCAGCGCCATGCGCAGAGCATTCCTTATCCTGATGTCCACACTCGTCGTATGCGCGTGTGGACATTCTGCTTCCGGAGACCCCACGCTCGACATCACCGATGCCGAGCGCGAGGCCCGCATCGCCCTCGATTTCAACCGCGACAGCGCCTGGATCGTGGAGTACCTGAAGCCGTATTATCCCGAACTTACAAAGGAACAGGTGGCAGCCTGGGAGGAGAGCAAAGCGCTGGAAGGCCGCATCATCAACGGACAGAAACGCTACTTCCGCAATGCCGGCCGCAACCTTTTCCGCATCGATCCCGAAGCCCGCAAAGTCTATGAGGCCGTCAACGGCCACACCCGCGATGTGGAGGACGTCTATCTCGACGACTATAACCGCGATGTCATCGCCACGGTGCGCCGCACCGGCGAGAATCTGGTCAAGCCCGTCAATTTCACCATCAAGTACGAACTGACCGTCAAGCCCGACGTCGTGCCTGCCGGCGAGACCATCCGCGCCTGGATGCCTTATCCGCGCGAGGACCAGGACAGCATGTCCGAGATCCAGCTGATCTCCACTTCCCAGCCGGAATACATCATCGCCCCTGATGACGTGGAGCACAAGAGCATCTACATGGAGAAAACCGCCGAGGCCGGCAAGCCGACCGTCTTTTCCTACGCATTCTCTTTCACCGGCTTCAACGAATGGTATGACTTCCAGCCGGAAGACTGCCTGCCCTATGATACGGGATCCGAATTGTACAAGACCTATACGGCTGAGCGCAAGACCCACGTCGTCTTCACCGACCGCATCAAGGCCATCACCGACTCGCTCGTAGCCGGAGAAACCAATCCGTACCTGAAAGTCAAGGCCATCTACAGCTGGATCGTGGACCACTACCCCTGGGCCAGCGCCCGCGAGTATTCCACCCTGGAAAACATCCCCATGTACGTACTGGAAAACAAGCACGGTGACTGCGGACAGGTGGGCCTGCTGCTGGTAACCATGTGCCGCTATGCAGGCGTCCCGGCACGCTGGCAGAGCGGCTGGATGCTGCATCCGGGTGCCGTGAACATGCACGACTGGAGCGAGGTGTACTATGAGGGCGTGGGCTGGGTGCCGACCGACGTGTCGTTCGGCCGCGGCCGCGACGTTGTGCGGGACAACGACGACGAGTATTTCTTCTACACGAAGGGGCTCGATGTCTACCGCCTGATCTGCAACAGCGACTACTCAGGCCAGTTCTATCCGGCCAAGAAATTCATCCGCAGTGAAACCGTGGACTTCCAGCGCGGTGAAGTGGAATGGTCCGGCGGCAACCTCTACTTCAACCAGTGGAGCGGCTGGATCGAAGAAATCGACTACCGTTAATAATCATGAATCTCGTAGCTATCGTCGGACGCCCCAATGTGGGCAAATCAACCTTGTTCAACCGCCTGGTGGGCATCCGCCAGGCCATCGTCGATGAAACGGCGGGCGTGACCCGCGACCGCCATTACGGCAAATGCGAATGGTGCGGCCACGAATTTTCCGTGGTCGACACCGGCGGCTTCACCTCGGGCAGCGACGATGTCTTCGAGGGAGAAATCCGCAAGCAGGTGCTCATCGCCATCGATGAGTGCGACCTCGTGCTGTTCATGGTAGAGGCCGCCACCGGCATTACTGATTTCGACGAAGAGATCGCCGACATCCTGCGCCGTTGCAAGAAACCGGTGATCCTGGTCGTCAACAAAGTGGATACCGGCGACAAGATGTACGACAGCTACCAGTTCTACGGCCTCGGCCTCGGCGACCCGGTCGCCATCGCCGCCGCCACCGGCAGCGGAACCGGCGATCTGCTCGACCTGGTCGTGGAGAAACTGCCCAAGGAGACCCGTGAAGTGGAAGACCCCTACGAAGGACTCCCCCGCTTCACCATCGTGGGCAAGCCCAACGTGGGCAAATCGTCGCTGACCAACGCCCTTTTGGGAGAAGACCGCAACATCGTCACGCCCGTGGCCGGCACCACCCGCGACGCCATCTCCTCGCACTACAACAAATTCGGCCACGAGTTCATGATCGTGGACACGGCCGGCCTGCGCAAGAAGACCAAAGTCACCGAAGACCTGGAATTCTATTCCGTCCTGCGCTCGATTCGCGCCATCGAGAATTCCGACGTCTGCATCCTGATGATCGACGCCACCAGCGGCATGGAAGCCCAGGACATGGCCATCTTCAACCTGATCGTGCGCAACAAGAAAGGCTGTGTCATCGTGGTCAACAAGTGGGACCTGGTCATCGACAAGAACGCCAACACGATGAAGGACTTCCGGGAAGCCATCCAGAAGCGCATCGCACCGCTGAGCGACGTCCCCGTCATCTTCACCTCGGCCATCACCAAGCAGCGCATCATGGACGTGCTTGACGCCGCCGACAAGGTGTACGCCAATTATTCGCGCCGCATCCCCACCTCGCAGCTCAACGAGGTCATGCTCCCCGAGATCGAGAACTATCCCCCGCCGGCCTGGAAAGGGAAATACATCAAAATCAAGTATATCACGCAGCTCCCTACGGCCTCGCCGTCGTTCGCGTTCTTCTGCAACCTTCCGCAATACATCCGCGACCCCTACAAGCGTTTCCTCGAAAACAAGCTCCGCAGCCACTTCGATTTCACCGGCTGCGTGCTGCAGATTTTCCTGAGACAGAAATAAAACCATGAAAAAGTTTTATCTTACCATATTCCTGCTATTGGGGACCTTGTCCCTCGTGCAGGCCCAGGCCATCCTGGTGGGAGACCGTTTCTATGACGGATTTGCCATTTATACCGTCCGGGAGATCCGGCCGGGCAATATCATCTATATGACAGATGTCCTCGGAGACGAAGAACTGACGCTGGAGCAATGGGGTGACAACCCGGGTGTCTACCGGCTGCGGCCCAGCCGTAATGCCGAAGAACCGAAATACGGCGCCGAGTTCGGCTGCCGCGTCAACTATGTCAGCCAGCCGGACAACCAGTATCTGGAGGTCATCGGAGACAATGACATGGTCCTCAAGGTGCTGCCGCTCGTCCGGCCGATGGACGGCATCAAGGCGGGCAGTCTCTGGTACAGCGGATCGCTGGTATATGACGCAAACCCTGACGAGGATGGCTCCGTCCGGATGACAGCCATGGCCGAAGGCGAGGAGCATGCGTTCCTGATTACCCCGGCGATGGGCGGGACGGATCTGTTCGAGGTGTCAGACAGCCCTAACGGTGAGATAAATTCCTATGATTATGCTGCATACGCTCGCCGGATCCGGCAGGACGGGCTGGATGTTATCTGCTTCTACGACAGGCAGAACCGCCTGACGGACGTGATGCAGGCCACGCAGGACCAGGATGCACAAACTCTTAACGTGAAGCAATGGATGGCGCTGCTCTGCGGAAATTACAAGACAGAAGGCGGCGCAGCTTTTGAAATAGCTGATACCTGGTTCGCGTATAAAGGCTATGATTATCCCCTGGAGCCGGTCACCTTCAACGGGATGGTGACGGGCGTGCTCGATTTCGGCGACACGGAGCCCTTCGTCGGGCGGCTGGAAGCCGTCCCGACCCGGGACGGTCTGCTGCTCACCGAAGTCAAGATGGAAGACGGGGAGCCGTGGTTCGAGCGGACCGTTTCGTCCTATGCCCTGAAATGGGCCGGCAACCAAAGCCGCTTCGCCTTCGCCAGCGACATCCTGCTCAACGGTGTGCTCCACCGCTACGACAAGTCGCTGCTTCGCGTCATGCGCAATGCCATCCTGGCCTCGCACGGCTATGTGTTCCGGTCGAAAGACTTGAAATCCTATTTTGAAGCGCAGCCGTGGTACCATCCGGCCGCGAACAACGCCAACATCCAGCTCTCCCTGCTGGAACAGCTCAACATCGCCCTGATCCAGGCTGCCGAACGGGCAGAATAACGGAGCTGCAGGGGTTGAGGCCGGAGGTCTCCCGGAGCGGAAAAGCAAACAGGCCAGCGACTAGCTGACCTGTTTCTTTGTAGAACAGACAATCGAAATTTCGAATGAATTCATCAAAGGTTTCAAGACATTGATTGAGTTCTATACAGAAAAGACAGAAACATCATTAACTACTGAGTAATATTATCAATGCAGAAACAATCAAGCAAATTAACAAGCCTATGAGCGCGCCTTTGATTTCTGATTTCCCCTTATTTTATGTTGATGATATAGATCATC
>JAEEGG010001160.1_pt1 | contig 72742 bp, 57 predicted proteins | sample 9134161 | NCBI WGS metagenome assembly JAEEGG01 (sample SAMN16246543, study PRJNA631951) | gut metagenome | biome: gut microbiome; feature: rumen; material: CR-attached | host: Bos | place: Iran: Karaj | collected 2018-10
AGATCTGCGCTGCCATGAAGGCTGCCTCCGAAGGCGAGCTCAAGGGCATCCTCGGCTTCACCGACGAGGCCGTCGTCGCCACCGATTTCCGCGGCGATTCCCGCACCTCCATCTTCGACGTCAAGGCCGGTATCCAGCTCGATCCTACCTTCGTCAAGGTCTGCGCCTGGTACGACAACGAGTGGGGTTACAGCAACAAGGTCCTCGAGATGGCGAAGGTCATCACGAAGTAAGACCCTTCAACCCATTGAAAAAGACCGGCTTAACAAGTCGGTCTTTTTTTTGTCGGCAGGGCTATCCGGGGGTGGACAAGCCCCCGGACACCCCATACCCCGGCCCGCCCAAAGGAGTTACGGCGCAGTGACGACGGAGAGGTCGACGTAGCCGCGGATGCCGTGGATGACGGCGCGGTCGGTGAACTGCCACATCGTGCAGGCGGGGCTGTCCGGCGTTTTTCCGCCGTAACGGGCAATCCAGAGCGGGTAGTGCTCCGTTATGTCGCTGGAGAGGATATCGAGGGCGAAACGGTCGGAGGTGTAGATGACCGGGCGGCGTCCGTAGTGCTTCTCGACGGCTTTCAGCCAGGTCAAGGCGCGCTGGTTCAGCGTGTCCTTCGTGCAGCCCCGGTGCAGGGTCTCGATGTCCAGGACAGGGGAGAGGTCGCCGTGACGGAGGGGGCCGACGGTGGCGATGAAGTTTGCGGCCTGTTTTTCCGGATCGGCAGAGGAACGGAAGAAGTGGTAGGCGCCCCTTTGTGCGCGGAGCCGGCCAGCCGCTTCCCAGTTCTGGGCAAAGCGCCTGTCGCGGAAAGAGGTCCCTTCCGTCGCCTTGAGGTAGATGCGCGAAACGGGGAGGATTTCCCGGGCACCCAGCAGGTCTTTCGATGTCCTGCCGCGGGTGTCGATGACCACGCGCAGCGAGTCCCATGCAATGGCGGTTCCGTTGTGATGTGAGAGGTCGATGCAGTAGCTGTGGTATCCTTTCGGGACGGACGCTCCTGTTTCGGCAAACCGTCCGCTGCGGATGTAAGGGAACAGGACCGTGAGGAGGACGGCCGAGAGAGCGGTGGCGACAATCCATGGGCTCAGCCGCCTTTTGACGGTCTTTTTCCGTCTTTTGGACGGCTTTTTGGCTTGTAACTTTTTTGTTACGCCATATAACTTATTTGTTTTACCCATTGATTATCAATGTAAAAAATAATATCTTCTGTGATATGCAGAATTATAGGACAAAATTACGGAAAAAAGTGTAACTTTGCCCAAAACCGAATACAAAACAACAAAACAATCGCATCTTATGGAACTCAAAGGATCCAAAACCGAGGCCAATCTGAAGACCGCTTTCGCCGGTGAGTCCCAGGCCCACACCAAGTATCTCTATTACGCCTCCAAGGCCAAGAAGGACGGCTATGTCCAGATTGGCGAACTGTTCGAGGCGACGGCCCTGAACGAGAAGGAACATGCCAAGATCTGGTTCAAGTTCCTCCACGACGGCGGCATCCCTTCCACCGAGGAGAACCTCGCGGACGCGGCTTCCGGTGAAAACTACGAATGGACCGACATGTACGAAGGTTTCGCAAAGACCGCCGAGGAAGAGGGCTTCAAGGAGATCGCTTTCCTCTTCAAGAAAGTCGGTGCCATCGAGAAGACCCACGAGGAGCGTTACCGCAAGCTCCTGACCAACATCCAGGAAGGCCTCGTCTTCTCCCGCGACGGGGACATGATGTGGGAATGCGCCAACTGCGGCCACATCGTCATCGGCAAGAAGGCGCCCGAAATCTGCCCGGTCTGCAAGCATCCGAAGAGCTATTTCATGCTCCGTCCGGATAATTACTGATCCTTTGATGCTTATTTGGGAATTGTGAAATAATAACCCGCATCACCGGTGTCTGCTGCTTCGCAGCCCTGTCCGGGTAAATGCCACCGGTGATGCGGGTTATTATTTCTGTTTCACTCAGTTAAAACGAACGGCCTGAAGTTTTGCTTCAGGCCGTTTTTAAGGTATCGCTTCAACTATTCCGCCCTATCTTTTGAACGGGGCGCAGGCGAGGTTTTCGAGAATGTAGAAGGAGAAAATGAGCAAGGGAGCCAAGCTCCAGTGCGCACGAAGGATCACGGTCAGGAAGATGGCCAGCGCCGCGAAAGCGAAGAACACGATGCGCTTCGCGTCCAGGAGCCGGTGCCCCTTCTTGATCTTCATGCCGAACATCGGGATCTCACTCACGAGAAGGATGGCAAGGGCAGTGAAACCAGGCACGAAGTACGGCGACTCGACCCAGGAGGCGAGGGCGCTCCCCGGCGTCCGGAAAACATATAGGGCGAGCGATCCGCAGACCATGGCACAGGCCGGGGTCGGCAGGCCGATGAAATCGAGGGTCTGGCGCTCGTCGGTGTTGAATCTGGCGAGGCGCAGGGCCGAGAAGACCGCGATGACAAGCGGCAGGAAAGCCGGCCAGCCGGCCGTCGTCAGCGGCGCGTCGCCGGCCATCGTCTTGCACAGCATCAGCGCGGGCAGGAGCCCGAAGCTGACCAGGTCCGCAAGGGAGTCCAGTTCCTTCCCGATGGGGGAGTAGGCGTGGAGGGCCCTCGCGGCGAGCCCGTCGCAGAAGTCGAAGACGGCGGCGGCGAGCATCAGCGGGAAGGCGATGTCCATCCGTCCTTCCAGGGTAAAAACCACTCCCACGGCCCCCGAAAGGAGGTTCATGGAAGTGATCGTGTTCGGGATGTGCCTGGAAATCTGCATTATCGGCGCGGGCGGTTGGTCTTGCCGTAATTGTACAGGCCGAGCTTCTTCTGGATATCGACCGGAATGGCGTTGCGGTTGACCACGTAGTTGAGGGTCTTGGCCTTGGCGAAATTCTCGGACATGTACCAGATGCCCTTGAAGGCGCCGGTCTCGCCCCAGGAATTCTTAATCAGGTAGTATTTCGTGCCGTTCTGGTCCTTGGCTATGCCGAACAGGTGCATGCCGTGGTCGTCGGTGCTCGTCTTGTTGTCGAACATCTCCTGGCGGACCTCCTGGGTGACAGCGAGTTCCTTCATCGTGGCGGGTGCGGCGGACTTCTCGTCGGCCTTGCCGACCCAGCGCTCCTGGTCGGAACCCGCAGAAACCTTGGCCGCCTTCGGGTCGAGCAGGACGGCGATGCCGTCGCGCGTGAAGCCGAGTTCGCTCACGTCGCCGCCCCAGAGCACCGTGTGGCCGTTTTCAATGGCGTTGTCGATGACGGCCATGAACTCGTCCAGCGGGAGGTTGTAGGAGGGCGTCCAGCGCCAGTTGTCCTCGACCTCGATGGCGAAAGGCTTGTAGAAGGGATGGTGGGTGTAGGAGGTGATGCTGACGAAGTCGTCGGTATTGATGCCGAGTTCATCCCTGTAAGTAACAGGCGTATAGGTCTTTCCGTCCACTTCGAATTCCGCGGGGATCTCGCCGAGATAGGCATTGAGGATCCCGTCGAAGCCTTTCGGCCACACCGGGGTGAGGGTCTTGTTGGGATTCCGGACGACGGCCTCGACATAGCCGCGGAGGACGGCGTCCAGCTCGCCCTGGACCGGCAGGTCCGTGCCGTAATTCATGCCGGAGAAGACCGATTGCGGGACGATGCCGTACGTGGCGATGACGTCCAGCACGTCGCCGAAGTCGCTGCCGGCGGCCATGTTGAGCTTGCCGTCGAGACGGACGTACTTGATGGCCCTGTCATGGTAGGCGTTCCGGACGACGAACATCTCGGAAAGGTCCGGGAAGCGGGTCGTGTCCTGGATCCCCTTGGCCTTCATGATCTCGGATTCGAGGAAGGAGAGGGAGGAAAAACACCAGCAGGTGCCGCTGCGGTACTGGTTCTTGACAGAGGTGACGGGGATGGACTTCACCGTCGTGAACTGGTAGTCGGCGGCTCTCGGGGCACCGGGCTTCGGCTGGGAAACGGCCGCGAGGGGGAGGAGGACCGCGGCGGATGCCGCGAAAAAGAGTTTTCTCATCATATCTTTCATCTAAGCTTTGTTCCTTTCGGGTGCATGATTTTACAAAATTAGGGATTTAATCGTAAATTTGCAATCGAGATGGCCGGGAATGATCCAATCCATGTCCTGTATATCCACGGGATGGGCGGGGGGAGCGACAGCCGGATCCCCCGTTTGCTCTCCGCATGGTTCGCGGAGCACGAGCCCCGTGTCCGGGTGATTGCGCGTACCTATTCTTTCGATCCTGCGGTCGCGGCGGGGCAGATCGGCGCCTGGCGGGAGGAACTGCGGCCCGCCCTGGTCATCGGGGAGTCGCTCGGATGCATCCATGCCATCCGTCTCCGGGGAATCCCGCATATCCTTGTCTCGCCGGCCCTCGGCGCCCCCGGCTATCTCTACCGGCTCGCCCCGCTGATGTTCATTCCGGGCATCCCCTGGCTCTGCGGCTGCATCTGGCGGCCGAGGGAAGGGGACCGGCAGCCCCTGCGGTTCCGCTATCGGACCCTCCGGAATTACAAGGCCCATTGGGCGGACGCCCTGGCCAATACGGCGGCGGCCGGAAGCACGGATCCTTTCTTCGCTTTCTTCGGAACCCGGGACCATTACCGCCGGACGGGCATCGTTCGGATCAGCGCCTGGAGGAAATATTTCGGTGACTCATTCCAAGTATATGATGGAACGCACTTTATGGAAGAAGAATATGTGTATTCCATGCTTGCTCCGAAGATCCTGTCCACGCTGCATCTGCCTGCCATTCCCTAAGGTGCGCGCGTGCGCCCGTTCAAAAAATAACGCGCAACGCTTGCATAGTTCCGTGATTCTTCCCATTTTTGTAATAGGGTACGACAAAACATTGGATTAACCACTATTCATTTTTCACTCATAAACCCTTTTTATGAAAGCCAAAATCAGTCTGTTTTTGACGCTGGCGCTCCTGTTGCTTTCCGTTCCTGCCTTCACGCAGGACCGCGGACAGGGCTCCGGCAAGATGACGGTATCCGGCCGGGTCCTGGATGAACAGGGCTTTCCGGTTATCGGAGCTGGTGTCATTGTGAAGGGATCCACCCTCGGGACGGCGACCGACATCGAAGGCCGCTACACCCTCTCGGTCCCGTCCAATGCCACGCTACTCGTCCAGAGCATCGGCTACCGGACGGCGGAGATCCCCGTCGGCGGCCGCAGCCGGATCGATGTGACGCTCTCTTCCGACAGCACCCTGCTGGAGGAAACCGTCGTGGTCGGTTACGGTACGCAGAAGAAGGCCAACCTGACCGGGGCTGTGGACCAGGTCGGCGAAGAGACCTTTGACGGCCGTCCGAACGCCAACCTGGCGCAGATGCTCCAGGGCCGTGTCGCCAACCTGAACCTCAAGTTCACCGACGGCCGGCCGAACTCCTCCCCGTCGTTCAACATCCGCGGCCGCACCTCCATCGGACAGGGCGGCAGCGCGCTGGTCCTGATCGACGGTGTCGAAGGCAATGCGAGCCTGTTGAACCCGAACGACATTGAAAGCGTATCCGTCCTCAAGGATGCCGCTTCCTCTGCCATCTACGGATCCCGCGCCCCTTACGGCGTCGTCCTCATCACGACGAAGAACGCCAAGAAGGGTACCGCTACGATCAGCTACCAGTCCAACCTCTCCTTCGAGACCCCGACGGCGATGCCGGATGTCGTGTCCGACGGTTATACCTGGGCGAAGCATTTCTATGACGCCTGGTACAACTACAAGGGCAGCAACCCGACCGCCATCAACAAGACCATGGAATTCTCCATGGCCTGGCTGGACGAGTACCGCCAGCGTGCGGAAAGCGGCAATTTCGAGACCCTCGTCTCCGACGGCGGTATCGGTACGAAGGGCCGCTGGGTCTATTACCACAAGGGCACGGACTATTACGATGCCCTGTACAAGGATTTCACCTTCACCCAGACCCACAACCTCTCCATCTCCGGCGCGGACGAAAAGTTCGACTATTACGTGTCCGCCCGTCTGTATGACAACAACGGTTTGTTCGACTCCGAGGTGAACCCCGACTCCTACAAGATGTACAATGGCCGCGTCAAGGTCGGATACCAGGTAACGCCCTGGCTGAAGATTACTTCCAACACGGATATCGCGTACAGCCATTATGTGATGCCCGAGACCCAGAGCGAAGGCGGCGGCAACATCTGGCGCAACATCGCGGATGAGGGCCACCCCTGCTCGCCGATCATCAACCCGGACGGGACCCTCTCCTACAGCGGCGTCTATTCCGTCGGCGACATCCTTTACGGGACCAGCAACCGCAAGTACACCAACCGCCAGGCCCAGAACACCATCGCCGCCAAGGCGACGTTCTTCGGGAACCGGCTGCGGCTGAATGCGGATTTCACCTACCGGGCCCGTTCCTACGACACCCATGTCCACCGTCTTCCTACCCCGTTCACGCGGTATGAAGGCCTCACGGAGTCCCTTGCGGAAATCAAGGCCCTTGCCGATTACATCAGCGAGACCCTCCGGACCTATGACTACGTCGCGACGAACGAGTACATGGAGTATGAGGACAATATCGGCCAGCACAACTTCAAGGCCCTCGTCGGTTACAACTACGAACGGCAGACCTACCGGAACACGTATGCCTACAACGACGGCCTCCTCGCCCCGAACGTGGACAACATCAACCTGGCCCTCGGCCTCGACAACAAGAACATCACCGGCGACTTCTCCCGCTGGCGCACGGCCGGCGCGTTCTTCCGCTTCAATTACAATTATGGTGAAAGGGATCTGCTCGAAGTGAACGGCCGTTACGACGGTTCCTCCAAGTTCCCTTCGAGCCAGCGCTGGGCATTCTTCCCGTCCGTCTCCGCCGGCTGGCGCATCAGCCAGGAACCCTGGTTCAAGGTGGACAACCGCATCGTCTCGAACATCAAGATCCGCGGCTCCTACGGTGCGCTCGGCAACAGCAACGTGGGCGTGTATGCGTATGACGAGACCTTCGAACCGTCATCGGGCCGCATCATCAACGGCCAGAAAGTCCGCTACTTCAGCGCCCCGGCCCCGATTCCCGAGTCCCTGACCTGGGAAACCGCCCAGACCCTCGACGGCGGTATCGACCTGAGCTTCCTCGCCGGCCGCCTGACCTTCACCGGCGACATCTACAAGCGCCGTACCCTGAACATGTACACGGTGGGACCGACCCTCCCGGACGTGTTCGGCGCTTCTTCCCCGAAGGGCAACTTCGCCGAAATGACCACCCGCGGCTATGAAATCGCCCTCGGCTGGGATGACTCCGGTACCCTTCTGGGCAAGCCGTTCAAGTATGGCTTCCATGCGACCCTTGCCGACTATTACTCCGTCATCGACAAGTACAACAACGCCCTCAAGTCCCTGAGCAACAATGCATACCAGGGATCTACCTATTATGAGGGGATGCGTCTCGGCGACCTCTGGGGCTATGTCTGCAACGGCCTCTATCAGACCCAGGCCGAGATCGACGCCGACGAGGCGATGGCGCGGGCTGCCGGACAGGAGCATTACAATCCGCTCATGCAGCAGACCGAACTCTACAACGTCCTGCCGGGCCAAATGCGCTTCGAGGACCTGGATGGGGACGGCTACATCTCCCGTGGCAAGAACACGGCCGACGAGCCCGGTGACCGCAAGATCATCGGCAACAGCGAACCCCGCTACATCTATTCCTTCGGGATCGACCTGGAATGGGCCGGCATCTTCGCCAACGCCTTCTTCCAGGGCGTGGGCAAGCAGGACTGGTATCCTGACAACGAGTCCTCCGCCTTCTGGGGCATGTACAACCGTCCGTACAACCAGATGCCTTCCTGGCACCTCGGCAACTACTGGACGCCCGAGAATCCCGATGCCTACCTCCCGCTGTACACCGGTTATTTCGCGCCTTTCTACAAGGGCCGCGTCAATGCCAATACGCGTTACCTGCAGGATGCATCCTACATCCGTCTCAAGAGCGTCCAGCTCGGTTACAACTTCCCTTCGAAGCTGACCCGCCGGGCCGGATTCGAAAAGGTTTCGCTTTTTGTGGCAGGGGAGAACCTCTGGGCCTGGTCGCCCGTGTACAAGTGGACCCGCGACGTGGACGTCACGGCCAATATCTATGGTGCTGACAGCACGCTGGAAACCACCGGCGACGGCTACAACTTCCCGACGATGAAGAGTGTCAGCATCGGTCTCAAGGTTACCTTCGGTCATATGGATAAAAAATAGGAGGAATCAACATGAAACATCTCTTATATCTTCTTTCTTCGCTGGCCGTCCTGACCTTCGCGGCCGTTTCCTGTGACCTCTCGGAAGCGCCCCAGGCGGAAGCCGGACGCGCCATCGTTTTCGGTGACGAGGCCGGCCTGAAGCTGTTCACATACGGTTTCTACCAGTATCTTCCGGATTATTCGAATGCGCACAAGACCAATGTGATGCATGACCATTCCGCCAAGATGAACATCGGTACGTACGAGCAGGGCGCCTACCTGGCCACCACCTCCACGTCCTGGGGCTGGGGCAGCATCCGCAATGTCAACTATTTCATCCAGTACAATACGGATCCTTCGGTCCCGGAGGAAATACGGAACAACTATACGGGCATCGCCCGCCTGTTCCGCGCCCTTCTGTACTATGACAAGCTGGTCACATACGGCGCTGTTCCGTGGATCGACAAGCCGCTGGACCCGACCGATGAGGCCCTCTACAAGGCCCAGGACAGCCGTGACGTGATCATCACCCACATCATGGAAGACCTGGATTACGCCTTCGACCACATCACCACCGCCGGCATCACGCCTTATTCCAACACGGTGAACAAGTGGACCGCCCTCGCCCTGAAGAGCCGCATCTGCCTGTTCGAAGGTACTTTCCGCAAGTACCATGCAAACGGCGGCAGCAAGTTCGGCAGCGCCTACCTGGAGGGATGCACCATTTCGGCGGAAGAACTGCTGAAAGCGGCGGCCGAGGCGGCCGGGAAAGTCATCGACGAAGGCCCTTACAAGCTCCACACGGGAACTGTGTATGAGACGGGCGGACGCGGTGCCTACCGTGACCTGTTCATCAGCGACAACCCCGTGACCGAGGAAGTGATGCTGGCCTATTCCCAGAGTAACGAGCTTTCCGTCCTCGGTGAGGCGAACTGGTACTACAATTCCGCTTCCTACGGCCCGCACCTGTCCATGACTCGCGCCTTTGCGAAGACGTACCTGAACATCGACGGTTCCCTCTACAACGAAAAGAACGGTACGGGTTCCTACAAGTCCTTCGTGGAGGAGACCACCGGCCGTGACGCCCGTCTGTGCCAGACGATCCGCGGTGCGGATTACACCCGCAAGGACAAGGACGGGGTATACGTCAAGACGCCGCCGGACATGGTCCTCTCACTGACCGGCTACCAGTACACGAAATACGTGATGGACGACAGCGGTTATGACAACGCCCGTTCCAACGACAACGACGTCCCGCTGCTGCGCTACGCCGAGGTCCTGCTGAACTACGCAGAAGCCAAGGCGGAACTCGGGACCATCACGGCCGACGACTGGTCGAAGACCATCGGCGCCCTCCGCCGCCGTGCAGGCATTACCGGCGGTGACCTGGACAAGCTCCCGACAAAGGTGGACACGTATCTCCAGCAGACCTTCTATCCCAATGTCACCGACCCGGTGATCCTGGAAGTGCGCCGCGACCGTGCCATCGAACTCATCCTCGAAGGTTTCCGCCTGAACGACCTCAAGCGCTGGGCTTGCGGAAGCAACTGGCAGAACGCCCCTTGGGACGGTATCTATGTTCCTGCCCTCGAGTCGCCGATCGACCTGAACAACGACGGCAAGGTGGACCTGTATGTGACCTCCGACCCGAATTACCAGAAGAACGGGACGCACAAGTCCGTCGCCATGACCCTGGGTGTCAGCCAGAAGGCCGTCAAGGTCCCCGACGGGGAAGGTTACCTGCTGGGTTATGAACTGAACCGCAGATGGAACGACAACATGTACATCTATCCGATTCCGGAGAACGTCATCCAGAAGAACACGAATCTCAAGCAGAATCCCGGCTGGAGACCGGAGGACAAATAAATCCCAAGGATATGAAAAGAATGGAAAAAATCATCCTCTCCGCGCTTTCCCTGCTTGCCCTCGCGTCCTGCGTCCGGCAGCCGGTCGTCTCGGTGAACGCCGATTTCACGACCAACAAGGAAGTGTACGAAATCTATGAGGACGTCATCATCACGAACGTTTCCACGGCGACCAACGACATCATCGTGGCCTGCAAGTGGGAATGGGGTTCGGAATATGTCTGGGGCAAGCAGCTCGAAAAGCCGCTGTCCTTCGATTCCGTCGGTGAGAAGGAAATCAAGCTCACCGCGGTGACCAACAGCAACGTATCCGGAACCTGCATCAAGAAGATCATGGTACAGGATACGAACATCCGCCCTGTCGCCGACTTCGACTGGTCGCCGAAGGAAGGCATCACCGCCGGCGACGAGGTCCAGTTCACCGACAAGTCCACCGATGCCGACGGTACGATCACCGCCTGGGAGTGGAAGATCGGCGCCAATACCGTGACCGGACAGAATCCGAAGTTCACCTTCAACGAGTTCGGTGACATCGAGGTCACCCTGACCGTTACCGACAACCAGCGGGGCAAGGGTTCCGTCACCAAGGTCGTCCATGTGGAGAAGAACGCGACTTCCATCGAACTCCTCTGGTCCGCCGCCTATGACAGCGATTCCGAGGCACGCGTGTTCTTCACGTCACCTGCCGTCAGCCCTGACGGGAATACCGTGTACGTCTTCTCGAGCGGCAACCATCTCGTGGCCTTCGGCAAGGATGGCACCCAGAAGTGGAGTTTCGATGCCGGTATCCATAATCCCGGTACGACCAAGAGCTTCGTGTCCTGTTCTCCTTCCGTCGATGCCGACGGGACGATCTTCCTGGCCATCGGCAATCAGGATACCCAGGACAAGACGGATATCAACCGTCACGGCATCTATGCGGTCAATCCGGACGGCACCCAGAAGTGGTACAGCCCTTACGGCTACGGCTGGTTCATCAATGTGATCCCGCTGGTCCTGCAGGACAAGATCTTCGTTGCGACGAAGCGGAATCCTTCAGCCACTGATTATCCGGATCTCTGGTCGGGCGGTGCGGACAACGGCCGTTTCGTGAACAAGGGCGACGGCTCCTATGCCGGTTATCTCCAGGTCAAGCGCGGCTCCCATGGCGGCGTCGCTGCGACGAAGGAGGAGAATTTCATCGTCCATACCGACTCCAAGTACGGTTCCCGTGTCTTCTGGAAAGAGGGCGACGGTTGGAAGTACTACGGTGCGGCCGCCGGACAGAATGCTTACATGCTTGGCTATACCGGCGTCACCAACACGGAGATCGGCTTCACCAGCTTCATGTCCATTGATGCGTCCGGCAAGGTCTATATCCTTTACGGTAAGGCGGCAGGCGCGGGTTCCCTCTCGTCGGAGGCCGTCCTGTTCTGCTACGACCTGACCAAGTACAACAAGGAGGCGGGCACGTCGCCCGAATGGACACTGGATCTGGACGGTGAGAACAAGATGTGCTACGGCCTCGGCACCGTTATCGGAGAGGACGGAACCATCTATGTCTCCACGTCGACCGGCATCACCGCCGTGAATCCCGACGGTACGAAGAAGTGGTTTGCATCCGCTTCCGGCAACGAGGTTTGGGGATGCCCTGCCGTGGACAAGAGCGGCAATGTCTATTACAGCGAGATTACCAGCGGCCTCCTCGTCGTCCTGAACGGCAGCCAGCCGGGCAGCATCAACGATGCGTCCGTCACGGCCGGCAAACTTGTCAAGCTCAACCCTGACGGTTCCAGGGCGTCTGAAATCACGCTCGGTCAGTCCCTGTGTTCCTCTCCGGCCATCGCTCCGGACGGCACCATCTACTGCAACAGCGTGAAGGACGGCAAGCCGACCATCTCCGCCGTGAAGGGTACGGCTCCCGCCGCCTCCGGCTGGTCACAGTTCGGCGGCAATCCGCGCAAGACCTGCAAACAGGAATAAACCATGACACTTAGAAAAGCATTCCTTTCCTTTTTCCTGCCCGCGGCGCTGCTTGTCGGCGCCTGCGGGCCGGAAAATGTCGTCAATCCGGTGACGCCTCCGGCTCCCAAGGACGATCCGGAACCGGAAACCCCGGATACGCCCGGCACCCCGGACACCCCTGGTGACGGCGCCGTGTCCATGACCATCTGCACGTTTAATATCCGCTATGAGAACAGCGCGGACAAATATCCGGACGGCTCCAGCGCCGCCTGGTCGGTCCGTGCCCCCGCGGTGAAGAAGTTCATCGACGAGACGAAGCCCGACCTCATCGGCTTGCAGGAAATCCGCAAGGGACAGTCGCAGTGGTTTTCCTCCCAGCTCAGTTCCGATTATGGCTACTATGATGTCAGCCGCGACAATGCGTCCGGCACGACGGTGGCCAGCGCGGGCGGAGAAGGCGTCGGCTTCCTTTATAAGAAAGACCGTTTCGAACTGGTGATGAAGGATTTCTTCTGGCTGGATGAGAATCCCCGGACGCGCCCGGCCCAGAATTCGGACGGGACCTACGGGGCCTGGAATTCGGCCTGCCGCCGCGTCACGGTGTACGGTGTGTTCAAGGACAAGAAACACGGCAATTCCTACGTCTATTTCTTCCCGACGCACTATGACCACAAGAGTGCCGCGGCGCGGCAGAATGCCGCAGACCTCATGGTCGCGCAGATGAAGTCGATCTGCAAGGTGGACAACCTGAAAGATCCCGGCAACGTCGTCATCTTCCATGTGGGCGACCTCAATGTCACGTACGATTCCGTCCAGTTGAAGAGCCTCAAGGACAATATGTCCTATGCCAGGACCGCCATCGACGGACCCGACAAGGGAACGGCGACCTTCAACGGTTTCGGCAACAGCAACAGCATCATCGACCACATCTTCTACGGCGGGAACGTGAAACCCGTCAAGTACTGGGTGGTGTCGGGCGGTTACGGGCTGCCGTACCTGTCGGACCACAATCCGGTGCTGTTCACCTGGGAATACCAGTAGCCATGAAAAGAAGCTGCTGTCTTTCCCTTCTCCTGATACCGGCAGTCGTTCTCTCCTGCCGGCAGAGCGAAACTGCCGGCAGGGAGACGATTCCGTTCGTGCGGCAGGTCGCCGCGGATTCCGCAGGGGCTTTCTCCATTGTAAAATCCTACCGGGAAAGCGGTCCCAGGGGGAGTATCGCCGTAATCGGCGAACCCGAAAGCACGTTGCTCCTGACGGAACGCTTCCTGACCGCGGATGTCTTCGACAACATCGACGGACGGCGGAAGCCGGACGGCCTCCCGGATTTCTCCGGCGAGGTGTTCGACATGCTGATGGACCGGATGTACGAGCCCTATGAGCATTTCGTCGGAAGCGACCTGGACAGTCTCCGGGAGATGACCGTGCGGTATGCGCTCGCGGCCGTGGACACGGTCTGCCTCTCCAGTCCTTTCAATCCGGACCTGAAACTCAGGAAGCATTCGTCGAAAATCCTGGTCCTGACCTCTTCCCTGTGCTCCGAGTACGGCCATTTTGACGTGGATACCCTGTTCCAGATGGCCGGGAAGCGGATTTCGCTCATCGACCCGGTCCGTGCGATGTTCACGGCCGCGTCCGACGGGCGGGTCGGCGTGCAGCACTTCGGCGTCTGGGCGAGCCGGGAAGTCATCGATGCCGGCGCCTACCAGGCGGTTTTCCGCCGCAGATACCACGACGGTTCGACGCTTTCCGCGTTCTGTCCGGCTGCGGAAGGCGACCTGGCCGCCCGTTTCCGGGATTTCCTCCGGCAGTACCGCGAGGGCGCTTCCGGCCCGCTGACGGCCTTGCTGCTGGACGATTATGGCGTGGACCCGTCGTTCATCGCGCGGGAAATCGACCGGATCCGGACGCAGGCGACGGAGGAAGATGTCGCGCTGAGCCGGATCATCTCTCCGGAGTTCCGCTGCATCGAGCCCATGGGTGCGATCACTTCGGCCTGTTACCGTATCCTTCGCCGGGACAACCGTTTCACCCACGATATCGCCTACCCGAGGGCCCGCTTCTACCAGACGGAGGAATCGGAAAACGGCGATCCGGTGATGATTGAACTGAGCGACCGCTACCTGGCATCGGAAATTGACAGTTTCATGGATGTCAATACCTTAACGACCAAGGCCTTCTATGTTCAAGATCAGTATTAGTGCCGAAGAGATCGAGGCGTTGGAACTGCGCTCCTTCCCGGGGAAAATCATTGTCGTGGATGACGAAGGCCCCGCATTCCGGGAGGGAATCCGCTATCTGAAACGGCAGAAGGTGCTCGGGTTCGATACGGAAACGCGTCCGTCCTTCGATGCCCGCCGCGGGCAGTACGGGACGGCGCTCCTGCAACTCTCCGGGCCCAGTCAGGCCTATCTTTTCCGCCTGAAGAAACTCGGCATGCCGCAGGCGCTGTGCAAGATCCTCGCCGATCCGGGCATCGTCAAGGTGGGCGCGGCCACGGGCGGCGATATCCACGGCCTGCAGAGCCTGCACGGGTTCAAGGCCCAGTCCTTCGTCGATCTCCAGCAGATTGCCTGGCAATACGGCATCCGGGACATGGCCGTGAAAAAACTGACCGCCATCATCCTGGGTTTCAAGATTTCCAAGGCCCAGCAGCTCTCCAACTGGGAGGCGGAGACCCTTTCCGCCCCGCAGCAGCTGTATGCGGCGACGGACGCCTGGGTCTGCCGGGAAATGTTCCTGAAACTGTCGCGTTCCGAAAGGCATCCGTTGACAGCCGAGGAGCGGATTCCGCCGCAAGCCCTTGAAAACCAGCGCCGCCAGGCCGAAGAACGGGCGGAGGCCATTGCGCGGGGTGAAATCCCTGCCCGGAAAGAGGCCCCCGCGCGGAAGAAGGAAGCGCCGCGGCAGCGGAAGCGCACCGAGGGCGGGGAGGCGAAGCGCCTGACCCGCTCCCAGCGCCGTCGCCGCCAGCGTGCGCGCAGCAAGCAGCGCAACCGCGACCGCAAGGCGCTGGAGGCGCTGAACAACGAAAACAACAATGGATAAAGTCATTCTCCGTCCCGGCCGGGAGGAATCCCTCCGCCGTTTCCACCCCTGGGTCTTTTCGGGGGCCATCGCCCAGGTCACCGGCCGTCCGGCCGAAGGCGACGTGGTCGGCGTCTTTGCCGCCGACGGCTCATTCCTAGCCTATGGCCATTACCAGATCGGCTCCATCGCCGTCCGGATCCTGAGTTTCGACGAGGACCCGCTCCGGCCGGATTTCTTCGAGATCATGATCGGACGGGCCCTGCAGGCGCGTACCGCGGTCGGACTCGACGGGGCTGCCGACACCAACTGCTACCGCCTGGTCCATGGGGAAGGGGACAACCTCCCCGGCCTGATCATCGATTATTACGACGGCGTCTGTGTCCTGCAGGCCCATTCCGTGGGCATGTTCCGGGCGAAGAAACAGATCGCCGATGCCCTTCGCGCCGTTTATGGCGACCGGCTGAAGGCCGTCTATGACAAGAGTTCCGGTACGGCGCCGTTCAAGGCAGGCCTCGACCTGGTCGACGGCTATCTGTACCGGGCGGAAGGATTCGACGCCGATGAATGCATCGTCCTGGAAAACGGGAACAGATTCTGTGTCAATTGGACAGAGGGCCAGAAGACCGGCTTCTTCCTCGACCAGCGCGACAACCGCGCCGCCGTCGGACGCCTCTCCGGAGGCCGGACGGTCCTGAACCTTTTCTGCTACACGGGCGGTTTTTCGATCTACGCCCTTGCCGGCGGCGCCATCCATGTCGATTCGGTCGACAGTTCCCGCAAGGCGATGGACATGGTGGACCGCAATGTCGCCATCGGCGGTTTCGATCCGGCGCGCCATACTTCCTACTGCGCCGATGCCATCGATTTCGTCAAGAATGTGCCCGACGGGAAATACGACCTGATGATTGTCGATCCGCCGGCCTTCGCCAAGCATCGCGGCGCCTTGAAAAACGCCCTCCGGGCCTACCAGCGCCTGAATGCTGCAGCGATCGAGAAGGTCGCCCCGGGCGGTTTCGTATTCACGTTCAGCTGCTCGCAGGTGGTGGATGCCGAGGCCTTTGCGCTGGCCGTTTTCTCCGCTGCCGCCGAGACGGGCCGCAGCGTGCGGATCCTCGACCGGATGGGCCAGCCCGCTGACCATGCCGTCAACATTTACCATCCGGAAGGCGCCTATCTGAAGGGGCTGCTCCTGTACGTGGAATAGCGGATTCCCCGCTGCAACCACTTGAGAATGACCGACTATTCGCCAATCTATCTCCCCGAGACGGACGTGTACCGGATGGATGGGTTCCGTCCGCCGCTCGTGGATGCCGCCTATCTGGGCCGGCTGGGTGTCAAGGCACAGCCTTCGCCTTCCATGCTGGAAGGGCTGGAGCGGGGGTCCCGGATTTTCGCCCGGCGGCTGGAGGAGCGGAAACTGCTCCCTCGTACGCGGTTCGAACTCGTTGACATCGAACCGGCGGAGGTCGTCCCGGAAATCCACAATTATACCGGGCGCTGTCCGACCCTGACCTATGAAATCAACCCGGTCCGCGGCTGCGGCGTCGGCTGTCAGTACTGCCTGGTCACGGACGGCGTGCATGAGCAGCCCCTGACGGCTGTCCGCAACTATCACCTCTATGTCCGCCGCCTGCTCGAGGAAAAGAACGGCGCGGGCAGCGAGAACCGGAACCATTATTATTATTTCTCGCCGAAGACGGAGGCCTTCCAGGAAGCGACCCTGCTCACCGGGATCGCCCACCGGATCCTGCGCGAGTTCATCGACCATTTCCGGCGTCACCCCGGCTCCCGGGCGCGCCTTTTCATCGCCTCGAAGGCCGGTGCGCGCCATCTGGCGGTCGCCGACGGGGGAGAGACGGTCCTTGACCTTTTCGCCCGGCTGAAGGACCGGATGCAGTTCAATACCAGCGTCTCCATCATGCCGAAGCCGTTCCGGGACCTGCTGGAACCCTATGCCGCCCCGCTGGAAGCGCGCATGGCCGCCGTCCGCCTTTGCCGGGAGCGGGGGATTCCCGCCGATTCCGCCCTCGTGCAGCCGATTTTCACGCCCTATCTGACGGAGGAGCATATCCGCAGCTTTTTCGATGCGCTCCATCGGGAGGGCATCGTCAACTACAAGCCGGAATTCCTGACGGCCTGTATGGAAAACCTGGCCATGCTCGGTCCGCTGCTGGGACTCACCGATCCCCGGATGGAGCGCCAACTCTATGAGGATTACCTGCTTCCGTCCAACGAGGACCATCGCAAGCAGCGCGCCCGTACGGCCCCGGACCGCCGGCTCAGCCTGGAGGGGATCCGCCGGATGATGGCCTATACCGACACGCTCGGGATGAGCGTCAGCATCTGCTACTGGGTGCGCCGCCAACTCGACATCCCCGAGTCCCTGATCCCGCTGGTCAACCGCAACGGCTTCCAGTGCCTGGGCTACCAGTCGAAACTATTCGGCCATGTATAGCGATCTCGCCGACTACTACCTCCGCTGGTATCACGAGCGGCCCGTCGGCATCACCTCTGCCCGGCGGGACGAGCTCCGGCGTCTCCATGCCATCCTCTATCGCTGCATCGACTTTTTCATCCATCATTATGAGGAATACGTCCCGCGGTGGATGCCGATGTATTTCGACAAGGAGATGGAAATCCTTGAGATCCAGAAGGATTATCCGTTCCGTGCGGGAACCTTCCGCCCCGATTACCTGGTGACGGAAGACGGCCGGTTGAAACTCTGCGAGATCACGTCCCGTTTCTTCGCCCACGGCATTTTCAGCAACTGGTTCTCCGAGCGGGCGGCGGAACGGTTCATGGGCCGCTTCCCGGACCGTGTGCGGGAGACCCGCTATGAAGAACTGCTTGATTACATGGCCGGTATCATCGGGAACCGCCGCAAGGTCTATGTGTTCAAAAGCGATGACAGGACCCACGAGATCCGGCTTTACCGGCGCTTTTACGAAGCGATGGGGTGCCGTGTCGAGGTGCTGGAGGCGGGCGAGATCGACGCCCGGCGGAAAGAGTGGTCGGGCGGGGCCTTCCTTATCAGTGCGCTCAATCAGCGCGACATTTACCAGAAATGTTCGATGGACAGCATCAAAGCGATGGTTGAGGCGGGCATGTATAATGATTTCCGGACCATTTATCTGCTTCATGACAAGCGCTTTATGCGCCTTTGGTTCCAGGATTGCCTCACGTCCCGCTGCCTCTCCGCCGAGGAGACGGCGTTCCTCCGGTCCCATGCCATTCCGACCTGGGTGCCGATGGAGGACTCCGCCCCGCTGGGGGATTATATCCGGGAGAAGGACCGGTACATCCTGAAGCCCGCCCGTGCCGGCAAGAGCGTTGGCGTCTATGCCGGACCGCTGACCGCGGAGAGCACCTGGCTTGGTCTCTGGGAGCATGAAGTGGACAGCATGGTCATCCAGCCCTTCCTCCCGCAGCGGACATATCCGGCGGTCTGGGAGGGACAGTCTTTCGACGATTATCTCTGCGGGATGATGCTCTGTGTCGATGACCGTTATTTCGATTCGGGCATGTTCCGCTGTTCCAGTTACCCCATCACCAATGTCCGGGACGACCGGAAGGCCTGCCCGCTCCATACGGACGATCCGGAACTCCTTTCCTGCTGCGACATGCTATGATCCTCGCCGGCAACCAGCCCTATTTCCTCCCGTATCTGGGTTACTGGCAGCTGATTGCAGCGGCGGACCTGTTCCTCCTTGGCGACGACTACTGCTACATCCGGCGCGGCTGGGTCAACCGCAACCGGATTCTCGTGGACGGGGCCCCGCGTTATTTCCGCGTGGAAGTACGGAAGAATCCCGTCTCCCGGCTGATTTGCGACAAGGTGCGGGTGATGGACCCGAAACTGGACCGGAACCGCCTGAGGACCCTGGAAATGACCTATCACCGGGCGCCCTGTTTCGATGCAGGCTATGCGCTCGCGGAGCGGATCTTCGCCTGCCAGGATCCCGGCCTGCTTCCCTTCCTGGAGCACTCCATTCGGGAAGTATGTCAGTATCTGGAGATTACGACGCCCGTCGGCCGGATGTCGGAACTGGAGGGCAATGCCGCCTTCCGGCGGGAGGAGCGGATCTATGATGCCTGCCGCCGCCTGGGTGCCGACACCTACATCAACGCCGTCGGCGGCCAGGCAATATACCGTTTCCCGGAATTTGCCCGGCGGGGGATCCGCCTCCGTTTCCTGCGCAGCGGCCTGCCGCCCTATCCGCAGTTCGGCCGCCCCTTCGTCCCGAGCCTCTCCATCCTCGACGCCATCATGTTCAATCCGCCGGAGCGCCTGCAGGAAATGCTCCGGGACTATACCTGGATCGATGGATGAAGTAATCATGGTCAGTGTGCTGTGCATCACGTACAACCACGCGCCCTATATTCGGGATGCGCTGGATGGTTTCGTGGGACAGCGGACGGATTTCCGCTTCGAGGTGCTGGTCCATGATGACGCCTCGGAGGACGGCACGGCCGATATCGTCCGGGAATACGCCGCCCGCTATCCGGACCTGATCCGTCCGGTCCTCCAGACCGCCAACCAGTATTCCCGGGGCCTCCAGCCGACCCGGACCTTCCTGCGGCCCCTGGTCCAGGGCCGCTATGTCGCGTTCTGCGAGGGCGACGATTACTGGACCGATTCCGGTAAGCTGCAGAAACAGGTCGATGCCCTGGAAGCGCATCCGGAAGCCGATATCTGCGCCCACCCGGCGCTCTCCCTCTGGCCGGACGGCTCCCGGCACATCATGGGACCGAAGCGGGGAGGAAAGGTCATCCCGGCGGAGCGGGTCATCCTCGGCGGCGGCGCCTTCGTGGCAACCGCATCGCTGCTCTGCCGTTCTTCCATCTACCTGAAGGACAGCCGCATGCGAGATATTCTCTTCAATGACTATACCCTCCAGATCCAGGGCTCGCTCCGGGGCGGCATGCTGTATCTGCCGGATTGTATGAGCGCCTACCGTTTCCGCCATCCCGGTTCCTGGACGGCTTCCCACCGCGCAGAGGACCCGCTCCTGCTCGCCCGAGCACTCGACGCGCTGGACGCCGAGACTGCCGGCCGCTTCCATCGCGCCATCCGCCGCCGCGAGCGCCGCGACCGCCTGGAACAGTGGCTCAAACGCCGCTGACAGACCGCTGTAGAGGGCTTTTACGCCTTGAAAGGCAATTTTTTCCGATTTTTTTCTTAAATTTGTACAATTTAAGCCACGCAATTTAAGCCATACAATTACGCATCGTGTTTCTTCTTATCTTTTCGGCCTTCTGGCAGGTGCCTCTGTTCTCTTGTCAGCTTGTGCCCGACAGGAAGACCATCCCGCTTCTGCGGACGCCGACCGGTATCTCCGCAGTTTTTCCATGGACATAGAATCTGTTTCGACGCGGGCGGCGATCGATTTCACCAGCGGTTCCGTTACCTGGAACGACGACGACCGTGTCCTGGTCTATGTCCCCGGTACGGCCCAATCCGCTGAATATAAATACGAAGGGGGCGTCTTTGTCCCCGTTGGTTCCGAACCGCTTGAAACAGGCGATGCGCTCGCATATGCCTACTATCCCGCGGATGCCTTTTCCATCGACGGGGGCACCGTCACCCTCGCGATGCCTGCCTCGGTAACGGCTGATCCCGGCAACAAACTGCCGATGGGCGGCATCATTCCCGCCGGGCAGATCGCCGGCGGGAAACCCCGGCCGGAAGGGACTTTCAAGAGCCTGGGATCCATCATCTGGCTCAAACTGACGGCCGTCGAGGGCAAGGAAGGCACCGTGACGGCGGTCCGGATCGAAAATTCCTCGCTCGCCCTGACGGGTTCGGCCCCGGTGAGCTGGAACGACGATACGCCCGCTCTGGGTTCGCTCGACGGCGAAAAGGCCATAGAAGTGGCTTGCTCTAAGATACTTACGACTTCCGCTCCGGCCGAGTTCTATCTTTTCGTGCCTGCCGGCGACCAGCAGGACCTCAGCCTGGAACTGACCCTCGAGGAGGTAGCCGGATACAAATCCTCCGTCAAATACGCGCGGACCGGCACCCTGGCCCTTGCGCGCAACAAGGTCCTTCCCATCAGCCTCGACGTGAACGGCAAAGTGCCGAGAGGCATCGCTACGGCGGCCGATTTCAAGGCCTTCGCCGCGGCGGTGAATGCCGGCGCTTCCACCGCTGAATGGGAGAATGCGGAAGGATGGGTGAACTTATTGAATGACATCGATTTCGAAGGCGTCTCCGACTTTGTGCCCGCCGGTTTCGCCAAGGCTCCCTGGAACAGCAGCATGGAGCCCGTCTTCTCGGCTGGGACCCATCCCTTCACCGGCAAGTTCGACGGCAACGCCTTCCATATCAAGAACCTCCATCTGGTTTGCAATGAGACCGCCGCCGGGAAACACTACGGCCTGTTCGGTTCCCTGGGCCCGGGCGCCGTGGTCCAGAATTTCGTGATCGAGGACAACTGCTCCCTCACCGTTTCTTCCAGCGTCTCCCTGAGCGCCGGCCTGATCGCCGGCCTGGTCTATGACGCCGAGGTGCGGGATGTCACCAGCTATGCGCCGCTCACCTACGACGGCGCCGCGACCGGCTTCGTGCACATGGCCCTCATCGGCGGCTGCTTCGCCAAGAATCAGGGCACGACCGTCGACAGCGTGCACAACCGGGGTGAGATTTCGGCCATGAACACCGCCAACGACAAGGGCAACGTACAGGCTATCCATATTGCGGGCATCGTCGGCTTCACGAACGCCCCTGCCGACGGAAAGGCGACCACGACCATCGCATCCTGCAACAACTACGCGGACATCGTCTCCCAGGCCGGCCGCACCGCCGGCATCGTTGCGGCCGCCAACCGCTGCACGGAGATCAACGACTGCGAGAACCACGGCGACCAGGCCAACAGCATGCCCGCCTCCGGCGCCGGCCGGCTGGGCGGGGTCGTCTGCTTCGTCAACGGTTCCAACATGTCCGCCTGCAAGAACTACGGCAACATCTCCTCCAGCACCAATGCCTGCGTGGGCGGCATCTTCTGCCTGCCCAACGCCGGCACCTACAAGAACCTGGAGAATTACGGCGAAGTGGTCACGGACAATGCCAACCGCGGCGTCTTCTTCGGCTATGTCAACCAGGCCGCCGTGTTCGAAGGCGGCATCGCATCCGGGCGTGTGGGCACCTATAACAACGGTTCTCCCGTCTGGGACGTCTATTCGGAGGCCGACAAGGTGGCGTACCTCGGCGTGCAGCAGAACAGCAAGGGCTCCGGATACAACACCATCAACATCACCATCGCGACTGGGGATGTGCCCTCGGGTGATCCTTCCTTCAACGTGGAGGCCGGACTGCGGATCTTCTTCATCGGCAACAGCTTCACCAAGGACGCCGTGGAGCATCTTCCCGGTATCCTGGATGCCGCCGGCATTACGGACGTGCAGATGGTCCACATGTATTACGGCGGACGCACCATCCCGGAATACAACAGCGGCTACAGCTCCGCCACGGACTACCATTGCTATATCTGCAACCCGGGGGCGACGAACTGGACCGATGTGTCCGGCAAGAGCCTCGAAGTTGTCGCCAAGAGCGCGAACTGGGACATCATCACCATCCAGGAGCATACCGGCAGGCAGCTCGCCTGGGGTTGGACCTCAACGGAGAAAGCGGCCGTGGACGGCCTTCTGAACAAGCTCAAGGCCAATCAGGACGCCCGCGGCGCCTCCCCGAAATACTACTACATCCTCTCGCAGGCCTACCATGACCTCTCCAAGGCCCAGAATGTCTCCAAGCCGTTCACGGACACGGATACCATGTGGCCGGTGATCGCCGCCCAGGCGCGGAGCGCCGTCACCGAATGCGGCTTCGACGGAATCATCTCCACCGGCGCCATGTTGCAGAACCTGCGCACCAGCTGGGCCAACAACGCCATGGGGCTGACCCGCGACGGATACCACATGGACCTGGGCCTGGCCCGCTATGGCGCCTCCTGCACCGTTTTCGAGACCATCATCGGCCCCAATCACAAGCAGGAACTGCTGGACAACAATACTTTCCATCCCAATGTGGGAACTCCGGTCACGGAGTACAATGCCCCGCTGGCCCTGAAAGCGGCCCGGCATGCCATCGCCCATCCCTATGACGTGACGGATATGAGCGGGGAAACGGATCCCACCCCGGTCAGCGACATCCGGATCTCCAATGCGGCGCAGCTGCTGGAGTTCGCCTCGCGGGTCAACAGCGGAGACGCCGCCGCAGCAGCAGCCTCGGTCACCCTGACGGCTGACATCGACTGCGCCTCCGTGAGCGACTGGACGCCGATCGGCAACGCAACGATGTCCACCTGGACGGCCACGAGCCTGGCGCTCTCCGGCCCGTCCTTCACCGGCACCTTCGACGGAGCCGGGCACAGCATCAAGAACCTCCACATGCAGTTCACGCCCACGGAGGCGTCCCGCTGCTGGGGCTTCTTCGGATCCGTCGGCAACGGCGCCACGATCAAGGACCTGACCTTCGACAGCTCCTGTTCGCTGTCCCTGTCCTCCGGCGTATCCGGCGTCTTCGGCGTCCTCGCCGGCCTGGTGCAGGGTGCGACCATCGAGAATGTGAAGAACTATGCCCGGGTCGGCGGCGGCGCCACTTCCGCCATCGCCGACAACACCGCGGCCGGCCGGGTCTATACCGGCGGTCTCGTGGGCATGGTCATGGCCACTTCGGAGGCCCGTCTGACGAATCTGCTCAATGCGGCCACCCTCGGTTCGGAGACCAACCCCTTCTCGGGCGGGAAGAACACGGGCAACGGCGCCAACGGCATCCACCTGGGCGGCATCGTCGGTTTCGTCACCAATCCGAACAACCAGTCGCTGGTGAAAATCACCGGCTGCCGCAACACGGGCGACATCTACAGCTCGGCGGCCCGGACCTCCGGCATCGCCGCGGCCCTCAACCGCTACGGCTACCTGAAGGACTGCGAAAATACCGGCAATGTGGTGCACAGCGGCACCAACCCCAATTACCGCCTGGGCAACATCACCTGCATCGCGGCGGCCGGCTGCACGCTGGAAGGCTGCATCAACCGGGGCGACCTGGTGAGTTCGGGCGGCTGCTCCGTCGCCGGGGTCATCTGCCTGGTCAACCATGACGACGTGACCATCAAGGACTGCGCCAGCCTCGGCGCCGGCATCGTCTCGGATTCCGTCAATCCCGACGGGGACCAGACCTACACCGGCGTGCTGTATGGCCGCTGCCAGAAGAAGGCGACCTTCAGCGGCTGCTCCGTCAGCGGCAGCATCGGCCGCTACGGCGCGACTCCCGTCACCCTCACGGCGGAGAACTACCGCCAGTATGTCGGCGAGAAATATGCATCGAATACAAGTCTGAATACAATTACCTTTGCAGAATAGTTAAATGAGGAAAACGGTTTTTATCTTGGCATTTGCTGCAGCTGCCACGCTGTGCGGCGGATGCGGCAGGGAGCAGGAAACCCAGACCCAGCCGGGGAAGTGGGACAACCTGGATCCCGTCACCTACCTTACGGCATTCGACATGCGGGTCGAAGACGCGCAGACCCGCGCCGACATCGATTTCACCAGCGGTGCCATCAGCTGGAACAGCGGTGACGAGGCGCTGGTCTATGTGCCCTCGACCGGCAGGTCGTCCGTTTACACCTACAACGGCTCCTGCTTCGAGCCGAAGAACACGCCGCTCCAGATCGGGACCGGCGAGGCCTACGCCTATTTCCCCGCGTCGGCCTATTCCATCTCCGACGGCAAGGTGAACTTCACCATGCCGGAATCCGTGACGGAAGACCCGGGCAACAAGCTGCCCATGGGCGGCATCATCCCCTCCGGCGGCATTCCCTCCGGCAAGGAGCGCCGGGAAGGTACGTTCAAGAGCCTCGGCGCCCTTCTCTGGGTCCGCCTGACGGCCGTGGCCGGCAAGGAAGAGACCCTTTCGGGCATTACCCTGGAGAACACCAAGCTCGCGCTGACCGGCCAGGGCGAGGTGACTTGGAACGGCACGACGCCTTCCCTGTCCGCCCTGGGCGGCGGCAAGTCCATCCAGGTATCCTGCAACAAGCAGCTCAGCGCCTCTGAGGCGGCCGAGTTCTTCCTTTTCGCCCCCGCCGGCACCCTGGAAGGCCTCGCACTGACCGTCACGTTCCAGGAAGTGGCGGGCGTCAAGCCCTATACCCGCCTGACCCGTGACGGCGCCCTGACCCTGGAGCGGAACCATGTCGTCCCGGTCTCCTGGAGCCTGGACGGCCACAGCAACACGGATTCCGCGAAGGGCGATCCCATCGCCGTGAAGGACGGGAAGGTCCTGTTCTTCCTGGAGATCCCTGCGGAGGGGAGTGCCGTCCGCACGGCCCTCGGCCTCGAGGGCGGCTCCTTCGCCGGCAGCTCCGTCCTGGTCAACGGTACCGCCTATGAGATCCTGATCAACCCGGGTGGGGAACCCTACGTCGAGGTGGCCGAGGCGGCCGATGGAAAGTACGAGGCTGCGCTCCTGAAAGGGGAGTCCCTGGGCCTGTACGGCGCTTCCGCCGACAAGGACGTGGTCCTGCCGTTCTCGCAGCTGTACCGGGACACCGCGGCTGATTTCGAGCACTATCCCCGTTACGCCGCCTACTCCGAGGCCACGGGCAATGTCCTTTCCTTCAAGGAAGCCGTCGCCCTGCTGGACCTGAAGTTCACCGGCCTGGTCAAACTGTCCTCCGTGAAGGTCCGTTCCCTCGGTGGGGAGACCCTCAGCGGCCGGGCCGACTATTCCTACGCCGCGTCCGCCTTCTCCCCGAAGGAAAGCCTGGACGAGGCGGTCGTCAACTGCACCAACCAGGGCAGTTTCCTGCAGCTGTTCAGCTCCGGCAAGAACGTCCCCGTCCTCATCGCCCCCGGTACCTTCTCCGCCGGCCTGGAAATCACGGCCGTTACGGACAATCACCTGGTCATGCACAAGACCATCACGCCGGGAACGGTCCAGGCGGGCAGCGTCTATGCGGAGACCATTCCCTGGGTGGCCGACGAGGATGTCGTGTTCTTCGAGGGCTTCGACAACTTCACCTGGGGCGGCAACGTGATGGCCGGCAGCCAGGGCTTCGGTTACGCGCCGGATGCCTCCGACATGACCATTGAAAGCGGACGGGACCGCGACGGTTATGCGCGCGCATATACCAAAGTAGATTACAACGTCGCCGGGACCGGGTACATCCAGCCCAACACCTGGGATGCGGTCAAGAATGCGACGGTCGGGTCCTCCCATGTCCTGTCGGACTCCTACCTGAAGAGCCGCAACCTCTCCGATTGGTTCATCCTCTACCGCACGCAGGAATACCAGGGCGTCGTGGCGCTGGGTACGGCCGAGACGTCCCGCGGCGTCCTCCGGACCCCGCTGTTCCGCAATATCCAGGGACCCTGTGACCTGAAGGTCAGCTTCGACATCTGCCTGCAGGACGGCAATGCTTCGGGCGTCCAGCTGCAGATCTACAACGGCGGTCATTTCGATTCTTGCACCATCGACGGTGCCCCCGCCAATCCCAAGAACTATACCTACAAGGCCAATTTCGCCGAGATCCTGTTTGAAGACAATGCGATCCCGGCGGCCGCCTCGATGGAGTCCGCCAAGACCTGGCACAGAGTCGAGGTGACGGTCCGTGACGCCACCGACGCCACGGCCCTCGACATCCGCAGCGCCGTCGCTTCGGGCGCCACGCTGGGCCTCTGGGTGGACAACATCCTGGCCAGGCAGATCAAGAACACCAAGGACAAGGGCAACCTCCGCATCCTGTACTGGAACATCCAGAACGGCATGTGGTGGGACCAGGGCAACAACTACGACAATTTTGTCGCCTTCGTGAAGAAATACGATCCGGACATCTGCATCTGGTGCGAAAGCGAGAGCATCTACAAGACCGGTTCGGATGCCTACGAGAACACGGGCGACCGCTACCTGTATTATTCCAGGCCCGGCAACTGGACCGCGCTCGCGAAGCGTTACGGCCACAGCTATGCATCCATCAGCGGCCGCACGGACAGCTATCCGCAGGAGGTGACTTCAAAGTATCCGATCACCCGGGTGCAGGCGTTCTCCAACAGTTCCAACCTGTTCCACGGCGGCGGCCATTTCCAGATCACGGTCAACGGCACCCTGCTCAACATCGTGACCACGCACCCGTATCCGAAGAATTCCGGCGACGGCAACCACTCGTCCAGCGCCCAGATCGAGTCGGACAACCTGCGCGTGAAGGAAATGACGTACCTGCTCGCCCAGACCGTCAACAAGAGCACGTATTCCTCCGAAAAGAACTGGGTGATGGCGGGCGACATGAACGCCAACAGCCCCCTGGACTGCTGGTACACCGGAGCCGACCCCAATAATATTGCGTTCAAGGCCCAGGGATACGTCCTGGAGCATTCGGACCTGAAGGATTCGGTCTACGAGTTCTGGAACGCCGGGACCCCCGACACCTTCTGCAGCTCCACCAACGGTTCCAAGGACCGCCGGGATTTCGTCTATCTCTCGCCTGCGCTGATGGGGAAGACCGTGCGCGCCATTTCCCTCAACGACAGCTGGACCTACAGCATCAAGTCGCTGAATATCTCGAACTTCAAGAGCCCGTCCGACCACCGGCCCATCCTTGTTGACATTCAACTGTAAACATATCGGCAGTCTATGAAAAGAGAACAGTATTCCGCCCCGGCCCTGCGTATCGTGGACCTCGCCCTCTCCGGGCAGTTCCTCGTCGGCTCGGCCAACCTGGATTCCAGCATCGAACCCCTCGTGATCCTGGAGGACGATTCGTCGAACTGGTCGATCTGATCGTTTCGAATCAAAGTAATTAATAATATAAATAACTGATTTTCAATGCGTATGAAAACAGATCCCTATTCTGCTCCAAACGCCGAAGTTTTGTTCCTGCGCCTGGAAGAAACCATTTTGAGCGGGGAAATCCGCCCAGGTAACAAGCCCACGGAAAACTTCGATGGGCCCGTTGAAGATGATGAAAATTGGATGTAAAAAGGAGGAAAGAGTATGAAAAAGAATTTGAAACTTTTCGGGCTCATCGCCCTTTTTGCCATCGCTTTCTCCTGTTCCAAGGAGGCAAACCAGGACGTGGCAACCCCCGAAGGAAACGATCCAGAGGAGCAGACTGTTCCCGTCACCGAAGAACCGGCGGCAGACGGAAATCTTCTTACAAGTTTCAGCGTTACCTTTGAGAACGACGCTGAAGGAGCCCCGACCAAGGTTTCCGTGGATCTGGGAACCGGAGTGACCGATATCGAGTCGGATGACGAAGTTCTCGTTGTCAGCAGCAGCGAATCTGCTGTCTATAAGTATAACGGAGAAGTGTTCGTGCCCAAGACGGCTGGCAGCGAAGTCACGATTTCCGATGCGGGCGTGAGTGTCTATTATCCGGCTGGCGAATTCGAATTGACGGGTAATCAAGTACTGTTCACCATGCCTGCTGCGATTTTGGCCGCTGATTACGGCACAATCAATCCCATGGCCGGCCAGATTACCGAATCTGAGGGAGCTTACACGGTTCAGCTTTGCAACATGGTCTCTGTGCTGAAAGTGAATGTAACTGCAGCCTCTGAAATTCAGTCGGTTACACTGAACTATGGCTCTGTGAATGACGCGGCTTTGAACTACGGAACCGGCTCCAAGTGGTCCGTTGATGCGGCGAACAAGACACTGATGTTTGTTGAGGGATCCGCAACTGAAACGGCTGTTTCCGTTTCCGAGACCTCGGCTGAAGTGGCATTCATCCTCCCCGCCGTTGAACTCGGGAAACTGACCGTTACGGCCAATCAGACCACAGGACAATCCATTTCTATATCCAGAGCTGGTTTTACGCCGACAAAGAATACCATCTCCACGATGTCTTTCAATGCCCTCTTCTCGGGTGGTAAAGGCACAGAAAAATCGCCTTACAAGATTGCCACTGCCCAGGACTTCAAAGACATCTCAGTTCACGCAGCCAACGGCTTTGCCGGACTGGAGGCCAGCTATTTCCTCGGAGCCTATTACATCCAGACTGCAGTTATTGATTTCAATGGTGAAGACCTCAGCGGCTACATGATTGCCTCGGCTTCCGCTCCTTTCACCGGCACTTATGATGGTGACAGCAAGACCCTGAGCAACTTCAGCATTGAAGGCTCTCCCAGCGGCAACGAGGGCGTAGCTCTTTTCAAGGCCATCAATGGCGCTACGCTTCAGAACATCTCCATCTCTGGTGCTAACGTCACTGGTGGCAAGTTTACCGCGGGCCTGGTTGGCTACGCAAATGGTGCAAGCCTTACAATCACCGGATGCTCCATTTCCTCTTCCACCATTTCAGCCAGTGGTGACTACGGAGCTGCCGGTCTTATCGGCGGTCTGTATGCCGGCACGGTTTCAAGTTGCTCCGGTACTGACCTTACCATTGGTGCAACCAATACATCGGGCAACAAGAGGTATTATGGCGGACTTATCAGCTATGCTCGCGGTACAACCACCGTATACGGTTGTTCGCTCAATGGAACCACTACCGTAAACGGCACTCCTGCCTATTTCGGCGGTATTGCCGGCCAGACCAACGAAGATGAGACCACCATTACCGGCTGCGAAAACCACTCCGACATTTCCGGCGCAGGCAACTTTGCCGGTGGCATTGTCGGCATTAAGACCAAGGGCTCGATTGAAGGTTGTACCAATGACGGCAGCGTCGGCGGCGCTCAGTATGTGGGCGGCATTGCAGGGAGAAATGAGGCCGGAAATATCCTTGGCTGCACCAACGAAGGTGATATCGTATCGACTGGTATTGCCGGTGGTATTGCGGGGCAGGTCACAGGCGGTACCATTAAGGACTGCACCAATGAAAGCAGCGCCACCTTCTCTGTCAGCGGTGCTACAGTAGGCGGAATCGCTGGCACCCTCACCGGTGGTACCATTACCGCTTCCGATGGCAGATATACGGAGAACAAGGCCGATATCGATCTCGGTGTTGTTGAAGGAAAGAATAACGTCGGTGGCATTGTTGGTCAGCTTGAAGGCGCTATCACCAATGTCAAGAATTCGGGTGCAATCACCGGTTATTACAATATCGGCGGCATCGGCGGCACTATTACTACAAACGCTTCTGTAGAGAATGCCCTTTCTTCGGGAAATGTCTCCGGCTATCAGAATGTCGGCGGCATTTCAGGAAAGCATGGTCATAATGCAAATGCTGCGATAACCAAAAAGATCACTCTCAAAAACTGTCATGTGGATGGCGCAGACATCACGGCAAGCGCCGATGACGGACGTGCCGGCGGTATTGCAGGTCTTGTTTTTGCTGGTTCCTGGATCGAAGGCTGCACCGCATTCCGCGGGTCGGTTTCCGGTCATCAGGATGTGGGAGGTGCCATCGGTCACCTGCAGTATGCCAGCAGCAGCACCGACAAGAGCAACCGTATATATGTCGGAGCCAATCTGGTCTCTATGGACGTTTCCGGTCTTACTCCTATTAACAATACTTCCAGGATCGGCGGATTCTTTGGCTGGTTCCAGAATAACAAGGATGCCTATACCTTCGCTTATCAGAACGGTGTTGTCGGTGGCAGCATTATTGCTGAGGGGTGCCAGTATGTGGGTTCCTTCGTCGGCTATGCAAGCGTTTCCAGCAATAAGGGCCGTATCTGGGATTCTTACTCCCTCATTGAAGACTCCAATTTCCATGTGACTACCACAAATGCCAATATCGGTGGCTTCGCCGGAGGGTATGGTAATGCGAATGTCAATTCCGTCCGTAACGCTCATGTGAACTCGCAGAACACTTCAGCTGCTACCAGCGGTATTACCAAAACTACGGTTGCAGACATCCGCACCGTCAATTTGGGTACTTCGGAAACTCCGTCCTGCAATGTCGATGGCTCGGCTTACACAACCACTACCTGGTCCAACCCTAGCGATGTGAATTATCCCGTTCCGACAATCCTTGTTACGTACGGACACTACAAATAGTCGAAGTCCATCTCATTCCTCCCAGAGCCGCCCATCCCGGGCGGCTGCAGTTTCGGTGGGGGTGGGTGTGGGCATTCGGAAAAATATTTTGCATTTTCCGGAAAGCTTCGTATCTTTGCATTCCAATGGTGCTATGGCCGAGCGGTTAGGCACAGGTCTGCAAAACCTGCTACAGCGGTTCGATTCCGCTTGGCACCTCCAAAATCCCCTACAGCCCTTCCTGTGGGGGATTGTCCGATTTTATGATGGAGAACAAACGCGATCTTGGTTTTTACGGCATCCTTGCCGCCGCCCTGCTGGCTGTCGCCGGCGCGGGCTGGTTCTTCTTTTCAAAGGCCCGTGGAGGCGCTGCCCCGGCTCCGGCGGAGGCCCCGGCGGAGACCGTCCGGGACATGACCTGGTTGTCCGAGCTGGAGGGCAATTACGCCGTTCGGGAGATTTCGGCCGGCGATACGACCTATTCGTCCGCCTCCCTGCGCAAGCTTCCCGAAGGGGCGTATGAACTCGTCAAGATAACCGTTTATGGCCCCGTCCATTACCCCGTCCAGGTTTTCGGGGACGGATCGCTCCTTTCGGAGGATCTCGGCGCGGGATTTGCAGGATATGATCCGGCGCTGGGCGTATATACCCTCCGCTTTGAAAAGGATAAAACCGTATGCGAACTCACAAGATAGCGCTGGCTGCGCTTTCGGCCGCCCTGCTTTCCTGCGGCCCCCAGCAGGGATATGTCTCCCGGGAGGAATATGACGCCCTCCGCAATGATTACAAGGAACTTCAGGCCAGTTCTGCCGCCACCCGCGACCAGTATGTCGAACAGGCGCTGGCGATGGACGGCATCTTCCAGGAACTCGCGCAGGTGTCCGGCAGCACGGTCGTGCTCCGGAGCGACGTCGAGCACGGAACAGCCCGGATCACCCAGGCCGAGCAGATCGAAAAGAGCATTGACGACATCAAATCGAAGCTGAACCAGCTGGAATCGATGACCCGGGACAACGCCTCCCTGCGCAAGATGGTTGCGAGCCTCAAGCAGGTGGTCGCCGAGAAAGAGCAGGAAATCGATGCGTTGAAGGCGGAAATCCAGGCAAAGGACCGGACCATCCGGGAGCAGAACAAGACCATCACCGAACAGAGCGGCACCATCTCGGAGCAGAGCGGGACCATCTCCAGCCAGAAGGCCACCATCGAGGGCCAGCAGGAGCGGCTCCGCCTGGCGGTCCAGGAGCAGGCCCAGATGCTGTTCCAGGCCGGCGTCGATTTCGAGGAACTCGGCGACCAGTCGCCGACCGTGTCCCGCCGCCGCGACAAGGCCAAGGTCAAGAGCCTGACCCGGGAGATGTACGAGAAATCCATCCTCTACTATTCCAAGGCGCAGGAGACCGGCTATCCCGAAGCCGGCTACCGCATCAACGCCGTCCAGCAGAAGATGGCCTCCCTGGGGGAATAAGCTGCCAATCAATCCGTTGAAATATGATCAAAACGATTTCCGAAAGCGTGCGATACATCGGGGTCGACGACCTCGGCCTTGACCTGTTTGAAAGCCAGTACGTCGTCCCGGAAGGGATGGCGTACAATTCGTATGTCATCCTGGATGAGAAGGTTGCCGTAATGGACACGGTCGATGCCCGCTGCGGGGCGGCCTGGATGGCCAACCTCGCGGAGGCGCTCGGCGGCCGCCGGCCCGACTATCTTGTCGTCCAGCACATGGAGCCGGACCATTCCGGCCTCATTGCGGAGGCGATGGCCAGGTATCCCGGCCTGACCCTTGTCGCATCGGCGAAAGCCCTCCAGATGCTCTCCGCGTTCACCGGACAGGATTATGCCGGCCGGACCCTGGCCGTCCAGGAAGGGGAGACCCTCCCGCTCGGGACGCATACCCTGCGGTTCCTGATGGCGCCGATGGTGCACTGGCCGGAAGTCATGGTCACTTTCGAGGAGCGGGAGAAGATCCTTTTCGCCGCCGACGCGTTCGGCAAGTTCGGCGCGCTGTCCAAGTGCGGCTGGTTCGGCGAGGAAGACGGCGACTGGGCCTGCGAGGCGCGCCGTTACTATTTCAATATTTGCGGCAAGTACGGCCAGCCCGTGCAGGCGCTCCTCAAGAAGGTCGTTCCGCTTGCACCGGCGGTCATTGCGCCGCTTCATGGCCCGATCCTGCGGGAAAACCTCGGCTATTATCTCGACCTCTACCAGACATGGAGTACCTATGGTGTTGAGACTGAGGGCGTTTTCGTCGCCTATGCCTCCATCCACGGCGGTACGGCCGAAGCGGCGGAAAAGTTGGCGGAGATCCTGACGGCGAAGGGTTGCCCGAAGGTCGCGATGGCGGACCTGACCCGCGATGACCAGGCGGAGGCTGTGGAAGACGCCTTCCGCTATGGAAAAATGGCGGTCCTGGCCGCATCCTATGACGGCGGCCTTTTTTCGCCCGCCTACAATTTCCTCCACACCCTGCAGATGAAGGCCTACCAGCAGCGTCGCGTCGCCCTTGTGGAGAACGGCTCCTGGGCTCCCTCTGCCGGGCGTGTGATGAAGGAACTGTTCGCTGCGATGAAGGCGGTGGAGGTGGTCGGGCCGCTTGTGACCATCCGCAGCCGGATGAAGGCGGAGGACATCCCCGCGCTCGAAGCGCTCGCCGACGCGCTGCTCGCGTAGTTTTTTGCGGGTGTACATGCAAGATTCTCCCCGTTCATGGATTCAACAGGGGAGTGAAACATAAAAACTGGAGGCCGTATGAAAAAGATTACCATCGTTTTCGGCATGCTGGCGCTTACGCTCGCGTGCGAAAAAGCGCCGTCCGGTCCATCCGGCGACGTTACCTTCCCGGTTCCTGACGAGCCCATCGAAATCACCTCTCCTACGCCCGCGACTGTCCTGGCGAAAGTGGATCTTTCCGCGACGCAGCAGCGGTATGTCAAGTCCGGCAATGCGCTGGCATTCCGTTTGTTACAAGGTCTCTACGCGGCGGATCCGGCCAATATGGTCTGCTCTCCGCTCTCCTTGCAGTATGCGCTCGCCATGACGGCGAACGGCGCGGCGGGGGAGACCCTGAATGAGATCATCACCACCCTTGGCTACGGTTCCGAGGGGATCGATGCGCTCAACGCCTATTGCAACCTGCTGATGAACCAGCTTCCCGCCGTGGACCCGGACGTTGTCCTCAAGGTGGTCGATGCCATGCTGGTCAAGGAGGATTATCCCGTCCAGGAGGCGTTCCGTCAGGTGCTTGCGTCGTCCTATTATGCGCCCGTGGAATACATGTCCTTCGCCGACCCGATGGCCGTTCTCTCCCGGATCAACGACTGGGCGAGCCGCAATACGAACGGCCTGATCAACCCGATCCTCCGGGAGATTTCCCCCGACGCGGTCGGCTTTATCATGAACGCCTTGTATTTCAAGGCGAAATGGGCGGACGAGACCCTGTTCAAGCCCAATATGACCCTTCCCAGGGACTTTACCCGCAAGGATGGGAATAAGGTGAAGGTCAATATGATGGCGGCGAGTGAATACCTGCCTTACGGCAAGTTTGACGGATTCCAGGCGGTCGGCATCCCGTATGCGAACGGGAAATACAGCATGTACGTCCTGCTGCCGGATGCGGGCGCGGATTTCGGGAAATGGGTAGCCGGGCTGGACAAGAAGGATTTCTCCACCATCCTCGGCGGGATGAAGAAGAACGTGAACGTCGAACTGCTCCTGCCGAAGTTCGACGTGTCCGGCGATTTCCTCCTGAACGATGTCCTGCAGGCGATGGGCATCCGGCTGGCATTTGACGCCGATTTCGCGGATTTCTCCCGGATGTTCGACAAGCCCGGCGAATCGTTCCGGATCAGCCGTGTCATCCAGAAGGCGAAACTCTCCCTTGCGGAGTGGGGGACCGAGGCGGCGGCCGTCACGGTCGTCGAGATGGAAAAGGCGACCTCCGTCGGCCCTGGCGGCGAGTCGGTGAAATTCTACGCCAATCACCCGTTCGTATTCGTCCTAGCGGAGAACACATCGGGGGCGATTCTCTTCGAGGGCGTTTATCAGGGAGATTAACTAAATCACTTTCAACGCCTTGCCGACCTTGATGAAGGCGGCGACGGCGCGGTCCAGATGCTCGCGTCTGTGTCCGGCGGAAAGCTGGACGCGGATGCGGGCCTGGCCTTTGGGCACGACCGGATAGTAGAAGCCGGTGACGAAAATCCCTTCCTTGGCCATCTCGGCGGCGAATTCCTGCGAGAGCTTGGCGTCATAGAGCATGACGGCGCAGATGGCGGACTGGGTCGGTTTGATGTCGAAACCGGCGGCGAGCATCTTTTCGCGGAAGTACGTCACGTTTTCCTGCAGGCGGTCGTGGAGTTCGTTGCTCTCCGCGAGGATCCTGAAGGTCTCGATGCCGGCACCCACGACCATCGGGGGCAGGGAATTCGAGAAGAGATACGGGCGGGAACGCTGCCGGAGCATGTCGATGATCTCCTTCCGGCCGGTGGTGAAGCCGCCGACGGCGCCGCCGAAGGCCTTGCCGAGCGTGCCGGTGAAAATGTCGATACGGCCGTAACAGTCAAATTGTTCCGCCACGCCGTGGCCGGTCGGGCCGACGACGCCGGCGGAATGGCTCTCGTCCACCATGACGAGGGCGTCGTATTTCTCCGCAAGGTCGCAGATCCGGTCCATCGGGGCGACATTGCCGTCCATCGAGAAGACGCCGTCCGTCACGATGATGCGGAAACGGCAGGCCTGGGCCTCCTGGAGCCGGGCTTCCAGGTCGGCCATGTCGGCGTTGGCATAGCGGAAACGCTGGGCCTTGCAAAGGCGTACGCCGTCGATGATCGAGGCGTGGTTGAGCGCGTCGGAGATGATGGCGTCCTCTGCCGTCAGAAGCGGCTCGAACACACCGCCGTTCGCGTCGAAGCAGGCAGCGTACAGGATGGTGTCTTCGGTGCGGAAATAGTCGGAAACGGCTTTTTCAAGCTGTTTGTGGAGATCCTGCGTCCCGCAGATGAAGCGGACGGAGGACATGCCGTAGCCGCGCGCCTGCATCGCCTTCTCCGCCGCGGCGATGAGCCGCGGGCTGTCGGCGAGGCCGAGGTAGTTGTTGGCGCAGAAGTTCAGGGCCTTGCTTCCGTCCTCGAGGGTGATTTCCGCGCCCTGGGCGGAGGCGATGTTGCGTTCTTTCTTGTAGAGGCCGGCTTCCTCGATGGCGGCGAGCTCTCCGGCGAGATGTTGCTTGAATGATCCGTACATGGTAGTGTCTGCTGTTTGACTTCCCAAATGTACCGTTTTTTCCGGGGAAATACTATTATTATTGCCCGAATTCTTCTAAATTTGTATGCGTTTGAAAGATTCCGCGGAAAAATGAAGAATGTCCTCGTTATCGGCTCCACGGGCCAGATCGGATCGGAACTGACGATGAAAATCCGCCGGGAGATTCCCGGAAGCACGGTTGTCGCCGGATACATCCCCGGCGCTGAGCCGAAAGGGGAGCTCCTCGAAAGCGGCCCGGCCGAAGTGGCGGATGTGCGGAATGCCACGCAGCTCGCCGACATCGTGTCCCGCTACCGGATCGACACCGTCTATAACCTTGCGGCCCTCCTGTCGGCCGTCGCCGAGCGGAAGCCCCTGATGGCCTGGGATATCCAGATGAACGGCCTGCTGAATATCCTCGAAGTCGCCCGCGAGAAAGGCTGTGCCGTCTTCACGCCGAGTTCCATCGGCTCCTTCGGCCCCGAGACGCCCCGGGTGAACACGCCGCAGGACACGATCCAGCGCCCCCGGTCGATGTACGGGGTGACCAAGGTGGCGACGGAACTGCTGAGCGACTATTATTTCCATAAATACGGTGTGGACACGCGCGCCGTCCGTTTCCCCGGCCTGATTTCCAATGTCACCCTTCCGGGCGGCGGGACGACCGACTATGCCGTCGAGATCTATTATGCCGCCGTGAAAGGGGAGGAGTTCGTCTGCCCCATCGCGCCGGGGACCTATATGGACATGATGTACATGCCCGATGCGCTCAAGGCGGCCGTGGACCTGATGCAGGCCGATCCGTCCCGGCTTATCCACCGCAATGCCTTCAACGTCGCGGCGATGAGCTTCGAGCCGGAGACCCTTGCCGCCGAGATCCGCCGGCATATCCCGTCCCTCCGCGTCCGCTACGAGGTCGATCCGGTCCGCCAGGCCATCGCCAATTCCTGGCCCGACAAGATGGACGATTCCTGCGCCCGCGCCGAGTGGGACTGGTGTCCTTCGTACGACCTGCCGGCCATGACAGTGGACATGATCGCAGCGCTCAAAAAGCGGTTTGATACGGAATAAAGCCGCATTCTGAACAGATTGAAAGCGTTTTTGTTTAATTTGCTTTCAATCTGTAATCAAATACCCTTGTTTCCTCTTATTTGAAATCCTGTAAACGGCGTTCTGTGCCGTTAAAATGTTATTATCAAAAACAAGCGAACCTCCGAATGGGAAGTTCGCTTATTTATATTCTGCTGAAAATCAGCCACATAAAACTATTTTCAAAAATTTTCAAAAAAATCTTTTGAAAAAATTTGCAAATACGGAAAAAAGCCGTACCTTTGTATCCGGAATGAGGAAGCAGGGTTCTCCTCGCGGAATCATTCTATTGGTTATTAGTTTTAGTGTTATTAATTATGTGGTTAGCATGAGTGGTCCGCGCGGGATGCGTCGACGACTCATTTTTTTTTATCCCTGTTCCTGCTTCGTTCCGGCAACGGAATCAGTAGCCTGGGTCGCCCGCGTCCCGGCTTCTGCGGCGGTCGTGTCGACGGCAGTCGTCGTTCCGGCTTTCTGCGTCTGGGCCGCCTGCTGGGCCTCCTCTTTCGGAGGGCGCTTGATGATGACGACCTTGGAAGATGATTTGGTTGGTTTCTGGCTCATGGTGGAAAAGGATTTGAAGGTGAATTATTTCAGGTATGCATCAATGGCGTCGATGGCCTCCTGGATTTCGCTGGTGTCGGTGAACTGGCCCGCCTGGGACGCAATCCAGCGGACCGTGTAGATCCCGTAGTCCGTTTTGAGATACTCCCGGAAGGGAAGGCCTTCCTTGCTGGCGAAGATCCCCACGGTCTCCCCGTTGATGGATTCCTCGAACTGGCGGCTCCGGTTTGCGAAATGCCGGTTCAGGCCGGACACGATGTTCCCGCAGCAGTCATAGGCGCGGATGATCTTCATGGACAGGGCGTTATCCCCGATCTTCTGGAAGAGGGAGGAACTTTTCAGGAGTTCCAGGGCATCGCTGCTCGTCGTGAGCGAGATTTCCGCAAGCAGGACGGAGCCGTGGTATTCGATGGAATCTTCGGGGCAGGCGTCCAGTTCTTCGCTGTGCCGGAGGAAATAGAGGGCCGACCGGTTCGCTTCCAGGAGGTAATCGTGCATGACGTTGATGTCCTCGATGTTCGTGGCGAGTTCCGTCCGGACCAGTTCCATGGCGGAACGTACGTTCTTCCTGTCCCGGGACCGGTCGATGAGCCCCTGGATCGCAAAAGTGATAACGATACCCAGGATGACGGACAGGACATCCAGGAAGAAATGGAAGGCGGATTCTTTCATGGCGCGGTGGGATGGACCTTCAAATATAGGCATTTCCACCGGAATTGCCGCTTATTTTCGGGAAAAACCTACCGTCGGACGTATTCGGCGATCTCGGTCGCGGCGTTCCACATGGCCTGCGAGCCGTCGATGACGAGGATGTCGCCCCGGAAGCGGCGGGCCTTGCGGGAGATTTCCAGGGGGTTGAAGCCCGGAGAGACGAGGATGAGTCCGGCGGCCAGTTTCGGATGGTCGAAGAAGGTGAGGGAGGCCGTCATGCAGCCGTTGCTCTCGCCAAGCAGGTAGATCCGGTCCGCATCGACATGGCGCTGGTTGCGGATGCCTTTGAGAACGGCGGAAAGATCCTCCGAACGGGCCTTTTCCCCGTCCCCGGCGAAATCGAAACTGTAGCAGAGGAAACCCTTGCCGGCCAAGGCTTTGCACCAGCGTTCCCCGTACGCCATGTTCTGGCAATAGACGATGGCGGGCATGTTCCCGGCCTCTTCCAGGACCGGCCGGTAAACGCGCCCGAAAACCTTCCCTTCGCCCCGGTAGAAACTCATCGGCTCCACTTCGACTTCGACGCCGGTATAGGATGTGACGGTGGTCCGCGGAGCCAGTCCGTGGATGAAATGATAGGCGACCCCGCCGAGGATGGCAAGGACGGCGGCCGTGATAAGCGTGCCTTTGAGGAACTTCTTCATATACAAAACGCCTGGCATTCTGTGCCAGGCGTCGGTTGCTGCAAAACCAGTGCCGCGTCCTTATTTCGCTTTGCCCTGGTTGGCGACGGCGTTCATCTTGGCGGCGATGGCTTCCTGGTCGCCGAGGAAGTAATCCTTTACGACGTTGCCGGCCTCGTCGAACTCGAAGACATACGGGACGGCGGTCGGCAGGTTGAGGCTGACGATGTCCGTGTCGGAGATGTTCTTGAGGTATTTGATGATGCCGCGGAGGGAGTTGCCGTGGGCGACGACGATGAGGCTGTCGGCGGTCTGGAGGTTCGGGAAGATCACTTCCTTCCAGTACGGGACGGCGCGGGCGATGGCGTCCTTGAGGGACTCGGTGCGCGGGATGTCGCTGTCCGCGACGCCGGCATAGCGGGGATCGAACTTCGGGTTGCGCTCGTCATCCTCGGCGAGGGGCAGCGGGGCGACGTCGTAGCTGCGGCGCCAGATCTTGACCTGGGCGTCGCCGTACTTCTCGGCGGTCTCGGCCTTGTTGAGGCCCTGGAGGTTGCCGTAGTGCTTTTCGTTGAGGCGCCAGCTCTTCTCGACCGGGATCCAGTCCAGGTCCATGTTGTCCAGGATGTTGTTGAGGGTCTTGACCGCCCGCTTGAGGTAGGAGGTATAGGCCTTTTCGAAGGTGAAGCCTTCCGCCTTGAGCAGTTTGCCGGCCTCGATGGCCTCGTTCACGCCCTTGGGGCTGAGGTCCACGTCGGTCCAGCCCGTGAAACGGTTTTCCTGGTTCCAGACACTTTCGCCGTGCCTGACGAGTACGATTCTTTTCATATTGTGCAGAATAATGAGTGTGTTTTCCTTAAAAAGCGAGGCAAAATTACGCATTTTCCGGGGAATAATCTAAAATATTCCGTAAATTTGACCTCACTTATGAGAAGGACCGTTTTCATGCTCGCCTTGTTGGCCATGGTTATGACGGGCTGCCGCCGCACAGGGATCGTCAATGCGGATACGGCGGCCTCCGAAATATGCCTGCAGCAGCTTCTGGAGGGGTTCGAAAGTGTTCCGGACAGTATCCCGGACGGTCGTCGCACCTATTTGGCCTCCCGGGGCGTCCCCGTCGCGGACATCCTGTTTTACCGCGGGGACGGAGCGGATGCAACGGCGGAACTGCCTGCGGTCCCGACCGGATTCAACGCCGCCTTCATCGGGACGGATGCCCTTCTTGACAGCCTCAAGGTCGCCCATGGAATCCTCTATGACGGGTCCGGCGCCAATTACCGGGTGCTGGTCCTGCTCGACGGTTGCCTTTCCTTCCCGGTGCTGAACAAGATTTCGGACCTGGCTGGAGGCGGCGCCGTCATCGCCGGCGTACGGCCCACCGCGCTGTCCGGCCCCGGGGACGCCGCCGCCTTTCAGGACACGGTGGACCGTCTCTGGCGCAGCGGCAACGTCATTTCCGGCGTGACCCTCCGGTCCGTCCTGTCCGCCGCCGGCGTTCGTCCGGACCTGAAATCCCGCCGTCCCGTCGTCTTCAGGCACCGCCACCTGCCCGAGGCGGATATCTACTGCATCGCCAACCCGGACAGCCTTCCGCTGAAAGGCCGGCTCAAGTTCCGTGTCATCGGCCGGCGTCCCGCGCTTTGGGACCCTGCGACGGGCGGGATCCGTCCGCTTTCCTATAAGATCAGGAAATGGAAGACCAAGGTGGATCTTCCGCTGGATGCGGGCGAGGAGGCCTTCGTCGTTTTCGGGCCGGTCGCCGACCGGAGGAAACTGCGGATCCGGCCTGCTGAAACGGAGAATAAACACTGACGCGTCGCGATGCACACTGGATTCCGAGCCCTTGTCCTTTCCCTCCTGCTGGTCCTTCAGGGCACGCTTCTGGGGGCACAGACGGCGGTCCCGCTGACAAGGCGGACCGATACCCGCCTTCCCTCGGAACAATTCCGCTGGACGCAGCTGGTCGTCCCCGGGATCCTATTCACCGGAGGCGCGATCGGCGTACGGAGCGAATGGTATGCCGCGCGGATCAATGAGCCTGTCCGGGACTACGCCGCCCGTCTCCGGGGCGACAATTACCTCCATTTCGACGATTATATCCAGTACATCCCTTCCGCCGCTTATCTGGGAATCGGCTTCGGCCGGCCGTGTGACCACGGTTTCGGCGAACGCGCGCTTGTCGCCTGCACGGCTTGGGCGACGACCGCGCTCCTGACGCTTCCTGTCAAGCATTTCGCCGCCGAACTCCGGCCCGATGGCTCGGCCTTCAATTCCTTCCCGTCCGGACACACCGCCACGGCCTTTGTCGGTGCGGAAATGGTCCGCCGGGAATATGGAGGATGGTGGGGGGCCGGCGCCTATGCCGTCGCCGTCACGACGGGCGTCATGCGCCTGTACAACAACCGCCACTGGGTGAACGACCTGCTGGGCGGTGCCGCCATCGGCATCCTGTCGGCGAATGTCGGATACTGGCTGCTCCCCCTGGAACGCCGCCTGTTCCGTCTGGAACGGGAGGACATGGCCATCCTTGCCGTTCCGTTCAGCAGCGGGCGGGCTTCCGGTATCACCCTGGCCATGACCTTCTGACGCGGGATGGAACTGAAACCGGTGGCATATTACAGGGGCCCGTTCGGCTCGAAATTCGGGATTCCGCGCCAGAGCGGTCTTGCCGGAGCCGTGACCGGGCGCATCGTCTTCGAGCCTGCCTTCCGCGACGCCAACGCCGTCCGCGGCCTGGAAGGGTTCGACCGGATCTGGCTGATCTGGGGCTTTTCCGCCAACCGTCCGGCGAAAGGGGAGTGGCAGCCGACGGTCCGCCCGCCCCGCCTCGGCGGCAATGCCCGCCTCGGCGTCTGGGCGACCCGTTCCCCCTTCCGCCCCAACCCGCTCGGCCTTTCGGCGGTCCGGCTTCTCCGGGTGGAAGCCGAGGGTCCCGAAGGCCCTGTGCTCCATGTCTCCGGCGCCGACCTGATGGACGGGACGCCCGTCTATGACATCAAGCCCTATATCGTCTATGCCGACAGCTTCCCGGACGCCGCTTCCGGTTTCGCCGCCGGCGCCCCCGTCCCGGTCCTGCAAGTGGTATTCCAGGCGGAACCTCCTTTCCCTGAAGAGGATACGGAGGCGCTCCGGCAGATTCTGTCGCTGGATCCCCGGCCTGCCTGCCAGCAGGATGCGGAGAAGTCGTTCGGCTTCCCGTTCCAGGGCTTCGACATCCGTTTCCAGGTCAGCGGCCCGGTCCTGACCGTCACTGAAATCCTACCCTTATGACCGCAGATATCCGTTTCGTGATCGGCCTGGCCATCCTGCCGGTCCTGATCCTCCTCTATTACACCTACCAGCAGGACAAGCTCCAGCGCGAGCCGGTCAAGGAAGTCGTGAAGGGCTTCTTCTACGGCTGGCTGTCCGTGCTCTGCTCCTTCTTCATTTCGGTCCCGGCCCGCACCCTGGGCCTTTTCCCCGCGGAAATCAACTCCTTCTTCGGCGCGGCGGCGACGGCCTTTTTCGGCGCGGCCATCCCCGAGGAGACGGCCAAGCTCTTCTGCCTGTGGCTTTTCCTGAGGAACAACCGCCATTTTGACGAGCGCATGGACGGCATCGTCTATGCCGTCGCCGTCGGCCTGGGCTTCGCGGCGTTCGAGAACATCGAGTATCTCTTCGCCGCCGGTACTGATTGGGTGACGACCGGTATCGGACGGTCCTTGACGGCCATTCCTGGCCATTTCGGCTTTGCCGTCATCATGGGATACTACTATTCCATGAACCATTTCGACCGCTTCCGCGCGCCGAAGGCCGGCCTGAAAATGTGGCTGTACCCCGTCCTGGCCCATGGCCTGTATGATACCGTTGCGATGATGGCCGCCGTGACCCCGGAACTCTCCGGCTGCATTACGATCGCCATCCTGCTCTTCTGCTTCTGGATGCTCAAACAGGCGCGCGGCGCCATGCAGCGGCACCTGATCGCGGATGCGTCCGATGACACGACCGGCGGCGGGGTGGACATCCAGGGTTGATGCAAGATTTCGGCGCTTCCGGATTTCAACAGGGTATGAGAAAATGGATTTGCGCGGGTGCGGCGCTCCTGGCCGTCCTGTCCGCCGCGGCGCAGCCCCGGGGGACCGCCACGGTCAGCGGTTATATCACCGACCTCAGTTCGAGCGAAACGCTCATCGGCGCGGGTGTCCTGCTGGATAACGGCGCCCGCGTGCCGGTCGGTGCCGTGACCAATCCCTACGGTTACTACACCCTCACCATCCCGAAGGGCGACGTCCGGCTCCAGTTCAGTTATGTCGGCTATGAGAGCCAGATGCGCCGGTTCAGCCTCCAGCGGGATACGGTTATCAATATCACGCTTGCTCCTTCCGAAGTACTCAGCGAGTCCCGCATTGTCGCGAGCAAGGACGCCGGCATCCAGTCCACCTATCTCGGCGCCATCGAGGTCCCGCTGGCCCAGATCCAGAATACGCCGGTCATTTTCGGCGAGGCGGACGTGCTCAAGGCCATCCAGATGATGCCGGGCGTCCAGGGCGGCACGGAAGGTACGGCCGGCCTGTATGTCCGCGGCGGCGGTCCGGACGAGAACCTCATCCTGATGGACGGTGTCCCCATCTACAACGTCGACCACATGCTGGGCCTTTTCTCCGTCTTCCAGCCCGAAGCCGTGAAGAAGGTGACCCTGTACAAGGGGTCCTTCCCCGCCCGCTACGGCGGCCGTGTCTCCAGCATCATCGACATCCGCACCAATGACGGCAACATGAAGGAGACCCACGGCAGTTTCGGGCTCGGCGTCGTCAGCCAGAAATTCCACCTGGAGGGCCCCATCCTCAAGGACAAGCTCAGCTACAGCCTCAGCGCCCGTGGGATGCATACGGCCATCTTTGCCCCCGTCATCAAGGCGCTGATGCCGAAAGGGGAGTATGCCAATTATTTCTTCTACGACCTGACGGGAAAGCTCAGCTGGCGGCTTTCGGACAACGACCGTTTCTTCCTTGGCGCGTACAGCGGCCGGGACAAGTTCGGGCTTCACTTCGATGACGCGGCCGAGGGGCACACTTCCTCCCTGGAAGGCGGTGATCCCTACCGCTCGACGAACCGGAGCGACATGGATCTCCATTGGGGGAACGATGTGGCCTCCCTTCGTTGGAACCACCTGTTTTCCAATCGCTTGTTTGCCAATACGACCGTTTCGTTCAACCGCTACAAGATGCATATGGGCTCCGTCACCCTGGACCGGACCGTGATGGAGAAGGGGACGCGGACCGTCAGTTACGACATCGGCTACCGGTCGGGCATCCGCGACTGGAGCGGAAAGATCGATTTCGACTACGTTCCCATGCCGGACCACCTGGTGAAGTTCGGTGCGGAATACATCTACCACACGTTCATCCCCGAGACCCTCACGATCCTCGACTCCGAGACGGATTACGACGGGGTGACCCGCAATGACCACCTGGAATTCGGGAACACGAAAAAAGGCTACTACGGCCACGACATCTCCCTCTATGTGGAGGACGACATCTCGGTCGGCGACCGGCTGTCCGTCAACCCGGGCGTGCACATGGCCCTGTTCCTGACCGACGGGAAGCCGTATTGGGGATTCCAGCCCCGTCTCTCGGCGAAATACGCATTCTTCGACGGATTCTCGTGCAAGGCCGGTTATGCCCGGATGGCCCAGTATGTCCACCTGCTCTGCTCCGCCCAGGTCTCTCTGCCGATCGACCTGTGGGTGCCGATCACCCGGGACATCCGCCCGGTGACCTCGGACCAGTATTCGGCCGGTTTCTATTACGACGGCCTCAAGGGCTGGGAATTCTCGGTGGAAGGGTATTACAAGGACATGCGGAACATCCTGGAATACAAGGACGGAACCCTTGTCATCGCAAGCAGCAAGGATTGGGAGAAGAACGTGGAGATGGGGCAGGGAAGGGCCATGGGCGTAGAATTCTTCGCCCAGAAGACCGCGGGCAAGTTAACCGGCTGGCTGGCCTATACCCTGGCGAAGTCCGAGCGCCGTTTCCCGGACGGGACCATCAACATGGGGGAATGGTTCCCGTACAAGTACGACCGCCGGCACAGCGTCGATCTCAGCGTCAACTATGCCATTACCAGGAACATAGAGGCCAATGCGACCTGGTCTTTCGCCAGCGGCGGCACGACGACCCTCTACACGCGGACGACGGCCGTACTCGATCCGGAGGGCTCGCTGGAGGAAGCGGACTTCGTCGCCCACCGCAACAATTACCGCCTTCCGCCGTCCCACCGGCTCAATCTCGGCATCAGCTTCCACCATCCCCACCGGCGGTGGGGCGAAGGCATCTGGAACCTGAGCGTTTACAACGTTTACAACCGGATGAATCCGAATTTCGTCTATCTGCGCTATGAAAGCGTGCGGGACCCGGAGACAAGGGAATTCGAGACCCATCTGATCATGAGCAAGATCACGCTCCTGCCGATCCTGCCCGCCATCAGTTACACCTTCAAGTTCTGACCGATGAAGAAAGCCTGGATACCCTTTGCCGCGCTCTTCCTGCTCGCCGCCTGCGAGGAGGAGATCGACCTCCAGATCGGGAACGATGCACCGGTCCTGCTGATGAACGCCCAGCTCCGGACGGACGACACGCTCCATGCGGTCGTCTTGAACCGGAGCCTGCTATCTCGCCTGGAACTGCTTGACGGTGCGAATGTTACGGTGACAGTTAACGGGACGGAGCGGATTGCCGCCACCCCGAGGGAAAAGAATGGATACTACAACGGCTCCTTGTACTGTTTCCGGGCGGACTTCAAGGCAGGGGACCATGTCCGCATCGATGCGGTCCACGGGGAGGAGCATGCCTTCGCCGAGGTGGATTTCCCGGAGCCTGTGACCATCGTGTCGGTGGATACGGTCCGGACGGAAATGCCTGGCTATTACGGCTATTGGTCCTATCAATTCCGGACGCGGATCCGGGATATCGCCGGCATCGACAATTACTGCCGGGTTACCATGGAAAGGCTTGCGGCGTATGAACTGGAGACAGGCGATGCCGGGGAACGCATGCATTGGGAAGACCAGGAGCGTACCGGATTCGACGCTTCTTCCGATCCGATCATCAGCGACGGAATCATGGCATCTTCCGGCAGCGACGACCTCTTCGGGGACCTGATGCCCGGGAATGCCTATTGCGCCTTCACGGACCGCTTGTTCCGGGACGGGGACTGCACCCTGCGGGTCGAAGCGCCCCTCGGCTCGTTCGTCAGTTATTATACGCCGTTCAGCTATCCGGTCCGCGAACGGCATTTCTATGCCGTGGTGAAACTCTATACGATGTCGCTCTACCAGTACCGTTATCTCCGGGCGATCGACAATTTCGAGGCGTTCGGCTACGAGATGAGTTTCCTCGTGGAGCCGACCTCGCTGCCCTCCAATGTCAAGGGCGGCATCGGCTTCGTCTCGGCCGAAACCTGCGCCGAGGCCCGGATCCTGATGCCGGCCAGCCTGATTCCGGATGAACCGCGCTACTACAGGCCGGTGACCGGGGAAGAGTAGATGACCGGATAATCGGTCCTGTCGGCATCCAGGACGAACATCTGGTAGCTGTCACCGCCCGGATAGACCCGGACGACGATGTGTCCCCAGGGCTTGAATTTGGACCAGAGTTCCTCGCCGAGTTTCTTCCGCGGCGTATCCACAGTGATGTAATAGTCGCGTTCCCCCGACCAGACCAGCGGGTCGGTGAAGCGGGTCATGGTCGAAGGGACCGGATGGTTGCTGCTGCGGGCGTCGATGATGATGACCTGCGGGTGGAGGGTCTGGAGGAAATAGCCGTTGCAGGTGTCCACATAGCCATGGTGGTTGGCCTTCATGACCGTGACAGGGCCGCAGACCGGGGCGACCTGGGATTCGAAGTCGCGGTCCTTGGACTTGGCGAAGCTCCCGTTGCCGCCGGGCAGGTCGCCGCCGTTGTAATAGTGGAACTTCCCGTAGTCGATCCGGACAGCGCAGGAATTCATGTTCTCGTCGAAGGTTTTCGGGTCCGTAGAATACATCTTCTTGGTTTTCAGTCCCTTCCCGGTCCATACTTCCCCGTTGGCGCAGAGGTTCTGCACCTTGAAGAGCTTCTTGTAGGGCTTCGGGTCATGGACGGGCGCGAACTGCTTCGAGGAGCCGACGGTGAACGGCTCGGCCACAAGGCCCTGCGTTTGCTGGTAGGCGATGAACTTGCGGTATTCCTCCAGCAGCGGGGAATTCTTGCGGTTGATGGCAAGGGAAGGGAAGTCGTAGTCCGGATAGCCCCGGTCCACCATCTTGCGGATCGGAATCCGGTCCCCGACCAGGGTGATGCCGGAAAGACGGTAGCCGTGGGTCCCTTCCAGGCTCTCCAGGATGGCCCCCATATGGTCGTTGTGCAGGTGGGTGAGCATCGCATAGTCGATGTGCGTGGAGTCCGGGAGCTGGGCCATGAAGTGTTTCAGGTAGATGGCAAGCCACTCACCGGCGCGTTTGCTGCCGTCCGGGTGCTGCGGGTCTTTCTGCTTGCCGTTGTCGCCCGCGTCGATGAGCATCGTCGTCCCGTCGGGCATGATGACGAACGCGGCGTCGCCGCGGCCGGTCGCGACGGTATGGATGTCGAGGTAACCTTCCTGCCATTCAGGCAGGTATTCCTGGGCGGAAAGGGCGACGGTCAGGAGCGCCAGCGCAAGGGTGATGAGGGTCTTTTTCATATGGGAGCGGATGATCTTGCTGCAAAGATACCCCCTTTTTGCAATTCAGGCAATTATTTCGTATTTTTGCTTGAAATGATGATACTATGAGAATCCTCCGCCTGGTGTCCGCCCTGTTTTTCCTTGCGGCATTCCCTTCCGGCCTCCTTGCCCAGCGTATCCCGGTCAATCCCCGGTTCGGCGCCGTTTCGGACGAGGAGATCCTGATGACGTCCTATGAGCCCGACACGTCCGCGTCCGTTCTGATCCTTTACCGTCATCACGAGGTGGACGCATCCTTTTCCGCCACGGGCCGGCCGACGAGGAAGGAGACCATCACCGAGCGCGTGAAGATCCTCAAGGAGTCCGGCAAGCAGTTCCCGGACACGCGGATCCTGTACCGGACCAACTGCTCGCCCCGGGAATTCGTCTCCGACATCAAGGTGTCCACTTATAACATGGAAGGCGGGAAAAGGACGGTGGACAAGCTCTCCCGGAAGATGATCTTCGACGAAGAGGTGAGCGAAACCCTGCGTTCGGTTTCCTTCTCCGCCCCGAACGTCCGCGTGGGGTCGGTCGTTGAAATGAGTTTTACGCTGACCTCCCCCTATGTCGCCGACATCGGGACGCTCGAACTGCAGTTCGCCCATCCGGTCAACTGGTCCGAGGTGACGGTCTCCTATGCGGAATACTTTTCCTTCAACCGGATGGAAAGGGGAGGGCATCCCTGCGAATTCACCCGGGACAGCCGGACCGAGACCCTGATGTTCGACCGCGGGGACCGTTTCAGTTTCACTCTGAACGTCGACCGTTACAAGGCCGTCGATGTCCCGGCGATACGGAAAGCCCCCCACTGCTACTGTCCCGCCCAATACTGCCTGGCCGTGGACTACGATCTCCATTCTTTCGTGATCCCTGGCGTCGCCTTCGAGGATTTCAGTACGTCCTGGGACCGGGTGGACGAACAGATCCGCGACGATTTGCGCCATGGGGAGTTCTTCTCCAAGTGCCGTTTCGCGGATGAGGTGCAGGCGGTGGCTTCTTCCACCGCCGAGGATCTCGCCCGCATCGCCGCCATCCGCGACCTGGTCGCGGAAAAGGTGAAATGGAATGAGCAGTACAATGTCATCCCCCGGACGGCGAAGGCCCTGAAGGCGGGCAGCGGCGACACGGCGGATATCAACGCCATCGCTGCGACCGCTCTCGCCGCCGCCGGTTATGCCGTGGAACCGGTCTACATCCGGACCCGGAACCGCGGGGTGCTGGCCGATTACCATGTCAGCCGGGATGCCTACAATACCGTCCTGCTCCGGGTGACGAACGGGGAGGGCAGGACCTTCTTCCTGGATGCGGCCCGGAAATATACGGCGCCCAATGTGTTGCCGGAGACCTACCTGGTTCCCCGTGCCCGCGTCATTCCGCGGGAGGGAAGCGGGTACTGGGAGAACCTCACATCGCTTTCGCGCAACCAGCTGACCCGGCAGGTGGAGATGACGGTCGCTCCCGACGGGACCCTGCACGGCAAGTCCACCACGGCGGGCTACAACGGGTATGCGGTCCAGTTGAAGTCGGACCGCGGAGATTATGACACCGAGGAGGAGTTCATCTCCTCCATTGAACAGGAAGAAGGGATCGAGGTCCTTTCCCTGCAGTTCACCGGAGCGGATACCTGGGGTCCGGACGCCAAGATGGACTTCGAGTTCGAGGATCAGGCAGATGCCGCCGGCGGGCTGATCTATGTGAAGCCCTTCCTCCAGGCCTTCCATGCCGAATCGGATTTCCGGGACCCTGAGCGGAAGATTCCTGTGGATTTCCCTTTCGCGCACCGGATCAACTACATGGCGCGTATCACGATTCCGGAGGGTTATACGGTCGAATCCCTGCCGCAGCCGGTTCGTATGGTGAGCGAGGTCGCGAAGAGCCGTGTCGTGATGCAGTGTGTCTATGACGGCGACCGGACGGTTACCCTCAACTATGTGTTCAACATAGACGCTATGGTCGTCCCGGCCGAGCAGTACCAGGACCTCCGGGCCTACTGGGAGCAGCTGTGCGGGCTATACCGTTCCGTCATCGTCTTGAAAAAGGGATGATGGGCAGGCGTTTCCTTCTGCTTGTCAGCGGCATGCTGGCCGTCCTCCTTTCCCCGGCCCAGGTGAAGGTGAATGCGGTCATCCTTTCCCATGAAGAGACCTTCACGATGCAATCCGCCTCGAGCGGTGTCCACCGGGTCCGGACGACCGTCGCCGTCAACAACGAGGCCGGCCTACGCCAGGCGGCCTTCTCTCTGATGACGGACTCTTTCTCCAGCCTCGGCAGTTTCAGCGGTGAAATCGTCAATTCCCTCGGGAAGAAGACGAAGATCCGCCAGCATGACCTCCAGTCCTTCTCCCTGTCCGCCGGCCTGGCCGATGACATCCAGTTGACGCACTATGAACCGTCCGACAGTTACCCGTTCACGGTAACATACGACTATTCAGTTAATTACAAGAATGGTATCATCTGTTTCCCTACGTTCGCCCCGCTGGAGGACGAGCGGGTGAAACTGGTGAAAGCCAGCTACGGGCTCGATCTTCCGGAGGGGACGGAGATTGTCAGCCACGCCTCCCACGTCGAGGCGCTTCCCGTCCGGAAAGAGAAAGGCCGTGTCCATTATTCCTGGACGGTGGCGGATTTCGCGCCGCTGGTCGGGGAAATGATGATGCCTCCGACGCGGGAACTCGTTCCGTCCGTCATCTCGGCGCCCGTGTCCTTCCAATACGGCGGGACGAAGGGAACGCAGGCGGACTGGAAGGAATTCGGCAGCTGGCTCCGCTCCCTCCAGGAAGGGGCGGATGTCCTTCCCGAGGAACTGGTTTCCCGGCTGAAGGAGATGACGGCGGACTGCGGGACGGACCTGGAGAAGCTGAAGGTGCTGTATGCCTACCTGCGTGAGCATACGCGCTATGTGAGCATCCAGCTGGGAATCGGCGGACTCAAGCCCATCGCGGCGTCCTCCGTCGCCAAAAACGGCTTCGGAGACTGCAAGGCCCTGTCGAACTACCTGAGGGCCATGCTGAAGGCCGTAGGCGTCCCTTCGTACTATTATGTCATCCACACGAAGCGGGAGGACCTTTTCGCGGACTGCCCGACGGCGGGCCAGATGAACCATGCCATGCTGGCCGTTCCGCTTCCCCAACTGCAGGACACCGTTTTCGTCGAGTGTACGAATCCCCGCTACCCCCTTGGCTACCGTCATGAGGACGCCGCCGGTCATGAGATCCTGCTGGTCGGTCCGGATGGCGGGGAGAAGGTTCGCATCGGACGTTATCCGGACTCCCTGAGCCGGCATGTGCAGCGGACGGAGGTGACCCTTTCCGCGGATGGGAGCGCCGGGTTGGCCATGCGCCGCGAACTGTATCTGGATTTCGTGGAGGATTACCTGGATTTCCGGGACCGGAAAGCGGAGGACCGCACCCGGATGCTGATTTCCGGGATGGCCTGCCATCCGGAGGAGGTGCGGATCCTTGCGGTGAAGGACAACTTTGACGCGTACGCTGCGTCGGGGCGGGCCTTCTGTCCGGAGATCGACATCGATTACACGATGCGGACGAATCTTTATGCGAAGCCCTCCGGAGACCGGCTCTTCGTTCCGGTCAATCCCATCGCCCTCACCCTGCCTTTCCAGAAAGGGGAGCGGATCAATGACATCGTCACCCGTTCCGGCTACGTGCTGGAAGACCGGATTACGGTCCGGATACCCGAAGGATACAGCGTGGAAAGCCTGCCTCCGGACGCGGTCCTGGATACGGACTGGGGTCGTTTCGATTCGGAAATACAGGTCGACGGGGACGGGATCGAGATCCGGCAGCGATTGACCGTCAAACGGTTCCGTGCCGACAAGTCGCGCTATGCCGAATACCGGGACTTCGCCAGGGCCGTCAATCGCTGCTATGACGCTTCCCTGGTCCTGAAGCGTTAGAATTTCACGTCGAAACCGACATTCACGGTGAAGCGGTCGGGGGCGGGGAGGCCTCCGGCGGCTTCCCGGTGGGTGAGGCGCCAGATGAAATCGACCCGTATCAGGCGGAGGATGTTGGAGATGCCGACGCCGGCTTCGGCATAGGGCTTCTCCAGGGAGGTCATGCCTGCGGGCAGGCGGAGGATGGCGGCCTCGCCCTGGTTGGCCGCCGAAACCGGCCCCCAGGCGAAACGCGCCTCCGTGATCTCTTCCAGGCCCAAGCGCTTGATCAGCGGGATCTTCCCGAGCAGGAGCCCGCGGAAATTATGCTCCCAGAATCCGGTTACCCAGCGGTCCGAGGCGAATTCATAGACCCGCATGCAGGCGAAGCCCTGCCGCTGGTAGAACCAGGTGTCGTTGCCGGAATGGATCTTCAGCAGGGGGAAGGGGACATCGCCGAAAATGGCCCCCGCGTTAAGGTAGATCTTGCTCCGGCCGAGGGGGGGGGTGTTGAAGCGCCAGTCGACGGAGAGTTCGGTGCGGAGGAAGTCGCTGTCCATCGGCGTAATGCCGCGGATGCCGCCGATGATGTCGGCGGTTACGACGGGGTATTTCGTGTCGAGGGACTGCTTCTCGAAGGCGCCGCGGGTGACGGTCTCTTTCCAGGAAAGGCGGGTGGACAGGCGGATCCGGTTGGCGGAAATGAAGGGGACTGGCGTCCCGTCCTGCAGCATCAGGGGCACGGAAGTCCCGTTGTGGAAACGGATCCCGTCCACGGCCAGGGTGTTCGTGAAGCCCGGTTTCCATTCGTGTTCATATCCGGCAGCCACATAGTCCACCAGGCCGAATTTCCGCTCGTCCGTCTTGTTGAGGAAAGAAGAAAAGAGGTCGTTCTCGATGCCGATGCCGTTCATGCCCTTGCCGAGCTGGAGGATGTCGTGCTTCACCTCGGCATACAGGCGGCGTGTCGGAAGGTTCGAGAACATGTACTCGGTCTTCGCGTCGAACTTGAAGGAATGGTCCCGCGTGCCGTAGCCGAGGGACCCCATCGCCCGGAACCGGCGGCTCAGCCCCTTGGTCGTCCGCAGTCCGATCCGGGGCTTGAAGCCCTCTTCCGGGCCGTAGCTGAGGAGGTTCTCAATCCGGCCGATCCCGAGGTATTTCATTTCATAATATCCTGTCGCAAGGGTGTTTGCGAGGGAGTACATGTTGCGGTAGGCACGGGTGGACTGCACCCGGTCCACCATTTCATAGACCCCCTCTTCCTTGCGCGTCAGGCGTTCCGGGCGGATTTCCTGCCACTTCTGCTCGTCGCAGTGCCGGGCTTCCGGCAGGACGACGACCTCTTCGCCGGTTTCCTCCCAGCCGGACGGCACCTCGTTGACCGGATTCCGGTAGTCCCGCTCGCGCAGGACGCGCAGGGCAAGGACCGAGGTGGAGTCCTGCGGCGTGACGGAGAGGTCGGCCTGCAGGCGGTCGTTCCGGTAGAACCAGACCCCGGCCGAGTCCGGCCGGTTCTCCACGGAGATGGCAAGGGAGCCGATCCAGTTGATGTTCGGACTCTCATGCAGCACGGCCCGGAGCGAGCGCAGGGCGTAATCCGTCGCGTCGATGTACATCTCTCCGTCGAATACGGGTGTCGAAACGAGTTTCTTGGGGTGGAAGCGGAGATGGTAGGTCTTGCGGCCGTCCACCGCGAGGCTGTCGATGAGGTAGTAATCGTAGAAGACCGTTCCCCGGGTCATCATCGGAGAGGGAATCTCCAGGCCGAAGGCGTTGATATAACGCTGGTAGAAGTTGGTTTTCAGGTGCATGGCGCCCGTGAACTGGAGCAGGGGCGTCTCCGGGTTGAAGCCGGCGATACGGCTGGCCGAGATGACCTCCCGGTCGAGCGGCGGCTGCCGGACGTGGTAGCGCCGGCCGTACGACTCGGAAAGCAGGGCGGGCAGGCGGCCCTCATCCTCTTCGTCGATATAGTCCAGGACAAAACCCAAGTGCTTGCGTACAAGCCGGTTGTCCAGATAGTCCGCCGCGTTGGCCAGGTCGAGCCGGTTCTTCCCGTATACGTCGCAGCTGTATCCCGGCCGCGCTTCGGGATCATGCCGTTCCCGGTTCTCGTCGATTTTCCGGAGGAGCCGCCGCATGTACCGGTTGTCCGGTTTCACGCGGGCGGCCTGCAGCTCGCGCGCGGCCATGCCCAGCTGGAAAGTGAGGATTGAGCGGCTGCCCGGGACGACGGCGAAGGACTGCGATCCGTAGCCGAGCAGTTCCGCGGTCAGGACCGTGGCTGCGGGATCGGATGACTCCAGGTGGAAACGGCCGAGCGAATCGGTGGTGACGCCGGTGTAGGTGCCTTGGAAATAGACGGCAGCGCCCTGCAGGGGGGCCTGTGATGACGCATCAAGGACGCGGCCGTCCACAACGGTCTGTGCGGCGGCCGCCAGGCCCAGCAGGAGTGTGCACAGGACGGCGGATATGGATTGCGCTGCCTTCACGTTTACTCCTCATCCCGGTCCTCATCCCGGCTGCGCAGGTAACGCAGGTCGGAAATGGCGTAACGGACGCCGTTCGCCCAGTCATAGCAGGGCACCGGCGAGAAGAACGATACGGCGAAAATCAGGAGGCAGGCCCACCAGGGAAGCACGATCAGCAGCAGGAGGCAGACGGGCAGGAGGACGAGCGGGTTGAAGACCCAGCAACAGGCATAGCGGACCGAATTGATGAAGGCCTTGTCCTTGAACTTGCCTTTCAGCCAGGCGATCAGCAGCAGGGCCGGAAGGATCGGGATGGCGAGCACGGCGGCGAACGGTGCGCTGACAAGCAGCCAGAGAAAACGCAGGGCCAGCCGCCAGCCGGGACGCTTGCGGGCTGCGCTGCGCAGATGGATGCCACGGGCTTTGCGCCTTTCCGCGCGTTTCTTCATCCGTTCCAGCATCCGGGGATGCTTCTCTGCCAGCCGGTCTGCGAGTTTCTGCAGGGCTTTCCTCCGTTCATACAGGGTTTTGTATTCTTTTTCCCCGATGCGGCTGACCGCCTCCATGAGCCCCTCGTAGCGCTCGTCGTCCGGAAGGTAGAGGATGGTTTCCTTCATCCGGGCGGAGAGTTCCAGGAGCAGCTGGCGGTAGAGTTCCGCCTCGGTGCAGCCCTCATGTGCATTGACGAACTCCTGCAGCTGGATCGGCCGGCCGGCTTCCAGGAGCAGCCGGGAGCGGAAATCGAAGTAATCCTCGTATTCCAGGCCGATTGGGACGATGTACACGGGCATTTTGTCTTTCAGCCGCTCCCAGGCGCCGAACGCGATGCGTGCGATGCCTTTTTTCAGGGGGAGGAGGCTGTGCATCGGCCGGTGCCGCCCTTCCGGCAGGATGCAGAAGGGGACGCCGTCGCAGAGGGCGTCGATGCATTGTTCCATGATGGCGTCGTTTTCCGAGAGCGCCTCGACCCCGTCGCGGATCCGGTTGATCGGCAGCATCTTGAGGAAGCGGAGCGTCTTGCCGATCGCCGCTTTCTTGAAGATGTCGGCGCGGGCGACGAAGACGATCGGATCCTTGCGGGTGGTCAGGACGACCAGCGCGTCCATCAGGGTATTGGCGTGGTTCGGGGCGAGGATGACGGCACCGTCGCGCGGAATGGCGTCGAGATTCCTGTATTCGATCTTGCGGTATGCCATCGGGACCGTCCAGCAGGCATAGCGGTGCAAGGCATTGTAGAACACGTTCTTTTCTTGGATCTTACCCATGGTAGAGTCGTTTGAGGAGGGAGAGTTTCCAGCCCTCGGGGAGGAGGCGGACCGCCAGGCCGACCAGCCGGTAATCCGCCCGGGGAATGACCCGGACGGCCATTTTCCGCCGTTGCAGCTGGCGGAGGATGGCCCGGCCGATGACTTCCGGCTTCATGCCGCCGCGCTCGTCCTGCTCGATCTGGGCGAGGTTCTCCTGCCAATGGTAGGGGCAGTCGGGTTCCTGGCTCGCCGCCGTGAACTTGCGGGCCGCCGTGAAGCCCGTCGCCACATCGCCCGGGAGTACGCTGCAGCACTGGATGCCGGACCCCCGGAGTTCCATGCTGAGCGATTCGGACAGGGAAAGGAGGGCGGCCTTGGCGGCGGAATAGAAGCCCTGGTAGGGGAGCTGGAGGATGGCCATCACGGAGGTGATGGTCACGATGCGGCCGTGGCCCTGAGCCCGCATGGCGGGGAGGCAGGCCCGGATGGTGTTCATCGAGCCGAAGACGCAGGTTTCGAACTGGTAGCGGAGCTCTTCGTCCGTGGCCCCCTCGACCGGTCCGAAAATGCCGTTTCCGGCGTTGCAGACGACGGCGTCGAGGTGTCCTTCCGCGGCGAGGATTTCCGCCACGGCGCTCCGGCAGCTGTCTTCGTCGTTCACATCCAGCCGGACCGGGACGATGCCCGGGACGGCCTTTTCAATGGATCCGCGCCGGGATCCGGCGTAGACGGTCATGCCGGCCTCGGCCAGCAGGCGGGCGGTAGCGGCTCCGATGCCGCTGCTGCCGCCGGTCAGGAGGACGACACGGACAGGTTCATTCGGTTTCAGCATGGTTCAAAGTTGGGACAAATTCTTGAATAATCCAAGTTCCGAGCGGGGGGTGAACTGCTCCGGAAGCGGCATCCCGTAGACGGCGTTCCGCAGGAAGGACTTGAATTCCTGTAAGTTATCTCGATAGCGGTCCTGCTCTTCGACGGAGATCGTCTCCCCGATGACGAGGCGGACCTGCCGGCCGCGCTTGTTGAACACTTCGTGGCACAGGCGCAGGAGGCGGATCCGCCAGTCGAGCAGGCCCAGGCCGTAGAAGAAGTCCGAGTTGCGGTCCGGGAACCGGATGGGGACGATGGGGACCCGGGCCTTGGCGATGAGTTTGATGACGGCATCCTGCCAGTCCCGGTCCTCGATGCGCGCCCCGCCTCTGAGTTTCAGGTCGGAGACGGCCCCGGACGGGAAAAGGGACAGGGGGCTGCCGCCCCGGACCTGGAGGAGCGCCTGCTTGATGCCGTTGATGCTCTCCGCCGTCGGGGCCGCGCGGACCGCGCCGGTCGGGACGACGGAGATGAAGTTGGGGGCGATGCCGTGCACGTGCATCAGGATCTTGTTGACCATCACCTTCAGGTCGGGGCGCGTGTGGCCGAGCAGGTCGACGAGCATGACGCCGTCGATATGGCCGTGGACATGGTTGGAGATGGTGATGAAGGCGCCTTCCGGCAGGCTGTCCAGCCGCTCGGGATGGCCGATGAGATAGTCGATGCCGACCTCCCGGAGCATTTCCCCGGCAAAGTCCGGCCCGGGCGGGCAGACCGCCTCGACCCGGTCGTGAAGCGCATTGATCCTGTCCAGCGCGGTGAGGCCTGCGACGGCCCGGAAGAGCACGCGCCCCGCCTTCCCTTTGAAAAGCGGAGCCACTTTTTCGGCGTCTGCAGCGGAAAAGACCGGCATAGGCTACTCCGCGGGGCCCTTGGGCGGGTCCACCTTCTTATAGTACCGTGCATCCAGGAAGATGCTGGCGACGTACATGACCACGAGGATGACCGTGATGGCGATGGCGATCAGGTCGAGGACCTGGAGGGTGGTCGGCCCGGCGACAGGCAGGTCGAACGTCCAGGAGGCCTCGCGCAGCGGGGCGATGTACATGAACAGGATGCTCACGATGACCATGACCACGCGGAACTCGGTGGGACCCAGGCGGGCGAAGGTGAGCTTGAACTCGTTCTTCAGGTGCGCGTTGATGAAAACATAGATGCTCATCATCAGGTAGGCGACCAGCGTCATGAGGGCGATCGGGAGGTGCATCAGCGTGGACAGGCCGACGCCGATGAACATGACGGCCTCGTTGATGCAATCGACGGTGTGGTCGATGAAGAAGCCATAGAGCGGCCGCTGGGTGCCGCGTACCCGGGCGACGGTGCCGTCCAGGCTGTCGCCGAACCAGTTGACGAAGAGCCCGAAGCAGGCCAGCCAAAGCCAGTGGATATCCTTGACAGTCAAGGCAAAACCCGTTGCGATAAGGAGGGCGCCGAGAAAGCCGGTAAAGGTCAGGAGGTCGGAGGAAACCCAGGCAGGAAGCCTCCCGGCCAGCCACAGGAGCAGTTTGTGCTCCGCCGCATTGAGGAGGGATGTCTGGATCCGGACCGATTGTTTCCTTGCTTTCATGGATCTGCCTTATAACCGAGCGAATATCGCAAAAATTACGAAAATTTGCAAATTCTGTTCATTCAAGCTACATTTGCCGGAAAGATACCGTCATGAAAAAGACCCTCGCCTTCGTCGCCCTCTTCGCGACCTTCTGCCTCAGCCTGAAAGCACAGGATGAGGATGCCGAATACGCCCGTGACATGTTCAAGGCCGGCGACCGCCTTCCTTCCTTGTCCGTGCCCGACCTGGCCGGGAATCCCCACAGTATCGGGGAGTTCCGCGGCAAGTACGTCGTCCTCGACTTCTGGGCGACCTGGTGTCCCGACTGCCGGAAGGAGATCCCGGTCATGAAGCAGCTGTATGAAAAGTATGCCTCCGACCAGGTCGTTTTTGTCGGCATTTCCTTCGATACCGACCGGAAGAAACTGGAGTCCTATCTGGTGGAGAATGAAATCAAGTGGATGCAGCTCAGCGACTTCCGGAGCAAGAAGGAGAGCGGTGTGGCGACCGGATTCAAGATCCGCTGGATCCCGGCCCTGTACCTGGTCGATCCGGAAGGCCGCGTGGTCCTCTCGACCGTGATGACGGAAAAACTGGCGGCGGAACTCTCCCGCATCGCCCCGAAACAATAAAGCTTCCCGGACGATGGCAGACGAAAAGATCATCTTCTCGATGAACGGGGTGGGCAAGGTCCTCCCGCACAACAACAAGGTCATTCTCAAGGACATCTACCTGTCCTTCTTCTATGGGGCGAAGATCGGCATCATCGGCCTGAACGGTTCCGGCAAATCGACGCTCCTCAAAATCATCGCCGGCGTGGAGAAATCCTACCGCGGCGAGGTGGTCTGGGCGCCGGGCTATACGGTCGGCTACCTCGAGCAGGAGCCGCAGATGGACCCGGAGAAAACGGTCCTGGAGGTGGTTCAGGAGGGCGTCCAGGAGGTGATGGACGTGCTCGCGGAATACAATGAGATTTCCATGAAGTTCATGGAGCCGATGGGGGACGACGAGATGGCCGCCCTCATCGAGCGGCAGGGTGAACTCACCGAGAAGATCGACCACCTCGACGGCTGGGAGATCGACGCGAAGCTGGAAAGGGCCATGGACGCGCTCCAGTGCCCGCCTTCCGATGCGCTGGTCAAAAACCTCTCGGGCGGTGAACGCCGCCGTGTCGCCCTCTGCCGCCTGCTCCTGCAGCAGCCGGACGTCCTGCTCCTCGACGAGCCGACCAACCATCTCGATGCGGAAAGCATCCAGTGGCTGGAAGCCCATCTCCAGCAGTACAAGGGCACGGTCATCGCCGTGACCCACGACCGCTATTTCCTCGACAATGTCGCCGGCTGGATCCTGGAACTGGACCGCGGCGAGGGCATTCCCTGGAAAGGCAATTACAGTTCCTGGCTGGACCAGAAGACCCGGCGGCTCGCGGTGGAGGAGAAGCAGGAATCCAAGCGCCGCAAGACGCTCGAACGCGAGCTGGAATGGGTCCGGATGGCCCCGAAGGCCCGCCAGGCCAAGCAGAAGGCCCGTCTCGGTGCCTACGAAAAACTCGCTGCCGCCGACGCGAAGCAGAAGGAGGCGAACCTGGAAATCTATATCCCGAACGGCCCGCACCTCGGCAACAAGGTCATCGCATTCCATGATGTCTCGAAGGCCTATGGCGACAAGCTCTTGTTCGAGCATCTCGACTTCGTCCTGCCGCCGGCCGGCATCGTCGGGGTCATCGGCCCGAACGGCGCCGGCAAGACGACCCTGTTCCGCCTGATCATGGGCATCGAGCAGCCCGATGCGGGCTCCATCGAGATCGGCGAGACCGTCAAGCTCGCTTATGTCGACCAGCAGCACCGCTCGATCGATCCGGACCTGACCGTCTATGAGACCATCGCCGGCAATTCCGAATGGGTGCGGCTCGGCGGCCGGGACATCAACGCCCGCTCCTGGGTCTCCCGCTTCAACTTCAGCGGCGCCGACCAGGAGAAGCTTTGCGGCGTCCTCTCCGGCGGTGAGCGCAACCGCCTCCACCTGGCCCTGACCTTGAAGGATGAAGGCAACGTGCTGCTGCTGGACGAACCGACCAACGATGTGGATGTCAATACGATCCGCGCGCTGGAAGAGGGCCTGGACGGCTTTGCCGGCTGCGCCGTCGTCGTCAGCCACGACCGCTGGTTCCTCGACCGCATCGCCACCCATATCCTCGCCTTCGAAGGGGACGGGAAGGTCTATTTCTTCGACGGCAACTACTCGGAATACGAGGAGAACAAAAAGATGCGCCTCGGTTCCGAGGAGCCGAAGCGCTTCAAATACAAGAAGTTGATGGAGTAGGCTTCCTCAGCGGACCGCCTTCATCGCTTCCTCGGGCCGGTTGGTCCCGATAAAATCGATCCCGGCCTCCGCAAAGCGGTGGATGACGGACAGATCGTCTTCCGCGCAGAGTCCGGCGGTGAGTCCCAGCAGGTGCAGTTTCTCGATGAATTCCGGATGCGCATCGTAGAGGGTGCAGCGGAAATTGACCCCGGACAGGCCGTCAGCGGCGATCTCTTCCGGTTTCTTCAGTTTCTCCTCCTTGGTGCAGAGCCAGATGACGGTGGCATACGGATCTTTTTCACGGATGTATTGGCACAGTTCGTAGTCGAAGGTCTGCCAGACGAAGCGGTTCAGCACTTTCTCGCTTTCGGCGATTCTGTAGGCCTCGTCGAAGAGCGCGCGGTTCCGGGCGCTGCCGCCGTGCCGCTTCAGTTCACACACCAGTTTGACACCGGGCCGTTCCTTCGCTTCGGCGATAAATGCCTCCAGGGTGGGGATTTCCTCGCCGTTTGCGAGGCGGATATCCTGCAGGGCCGCATAGTCCGTCTCGGCGATGATGCGCTGCTCCGGATCCGTCCCGTAATACTTGTCATGGTTGATGACGATCCGGTTGTCCCGGGTCAGCCAGATGTCGAATTCGCTGCCCCAGGCACCGATCCGCCGGGAGGCCTTCAGGGCTGCGACGGAATTCTCCGGGACGCCTTCCTCCAGGTGGAAACCACGGTGGGCGACGATCCGGGTGGATGCTTCCCCCCGGAAAGTACGGGACTTGTCCCGTTTGATCCCGTATCGGAGTCCTTTGCCCAGGACAGTCTTCTCGGCGACGGTGCGCAGATAGGCGGCCGTGGCCGGGGAGAGGCCGCCGCAGGCGACCGGGCCGGAGAATCGCCTGCCCGTGATTACCAGGTAGTTCACGCAGGCCTTCAGATAGGCCCCTTCCTGGGACTGGTGTTTGTCGTCCTTGTCGAGGAGGTGGATGTCGGGCCGCTCCTTATAGACCCTGTTGAAGGCCTCGCCGATGGGGGAGTACCAGGTATGGCCCTTCCGCGCCATCGTTTTCGTGCCCTTCCGGAGGTACTTGTCCAGTTCTTCCTGCGTCCCCATCCCGCCGGCTTCCTTGCCGGAATAGCTCCAGGTATGCTCGAGGATGACCTTGCAGTCCGGCGACTTGCGGATGATGCGGCTTTTCAGGTTGATGAGGTCGTCCAGGACCTCCGTCTTGCCGTCGCGGGCGAGGCGGGCGGGATTGACGCTCTGGTCCTGCAGGAAACAGTAGTCGTAGTTTCCGGCATTGATCGCTTCCTGCGTCTCGGTGAGGCCCAGGTGCTGCCCGAAGGTCTGTCCGCCTTTGAGGTATTTGCCGACCTGCATCCTGACGCCCTGGCTGGAAGCGATGTCCTGCAGGAGCACGTCCGCATCATGGTGGTATGTGAAGGAATTGCCGATGCAGAGGACCCAGATTTCATCGGCGGCTTTCGGCGCCTGGGGCAATTGGAACCGCTGGGCTTGGGCGGCCGTGGCAAGGATGACGGCCAGGATCAGGCTGAGGACGCGTTTCATGGGAGGGTGTGTTATTGTTTTCCGGCGCAGGCGGGGCAGGTGCCCTTGACCACATAGTTGACGGACTCCGGGGAATAGCCTTCCGGGAGGACGATGCGCGGAACGGGGATGTCTTCGAGGCAGAAGGTCCTGTGGCATTTCTCGCAGTGGAAATGGACGTGCATGTCATCGTCTTCCTCCTCGTGCATGCTGTGGCAGAGTTCGTAGCGCGAACCTTCGCAGCCGTCTTCGATGGTATGGACGAAGTGCTTGTCCCTGAAGAGGTTCAGTGCCCGGAAAATGTTGGATTTATCGATAGTTTCGAGTTCGGTTTCGAGTTCGGAAAGCGTCATGGGACGATGGGCGCGGGCGAGCGCGTCCGCGACGCGGAGGCGGTTGGCCGTCGGCCGGATGCCGTGGCTTTCCATGCGGGTAGTGAGCGATTTTTCTTCCATAACGGGACAAAGTTACGCAAATTGTCCGTATCTTTCGCTCATCATTTTTGGTGAAATATGAAATGGAAATAATAACCTGCATCACCGGGCCTGCTGCTTCGCAGCCCTGTCCGGGTAAATGCACCGGTGATAGAAATAATAACCTGCATCACCGGTGTCTGCTGCTTCGCAGCCCTGTCCGGGTAAATGCCACCGGTGATGCAGGTTATTATTTCACAATTCCTTAAGGTATATGGCTGACAATTATCTGGAAAAGCGTTTCGCGGAGGTCTTCGGACCGGATGCGAAGAAAAAGACGGTCGTCCGGCGGACGAATCCCTCCCTGGACACCCTGCTCCGCCGGAACCGGAGCGTACGGGGGTATGATCCCGCGCGGCATGTGACGGAGGAGGAACTCCGCGCCATCGTTGCGGTCAATCCGCTGATTGCCTCGTCCAAGAACCGGCAGGCGCTCCGCTTCCGGATCGTGACGGACGGCTGGGAATCCGTGGGGAAGCATTGCGGATACGGCGCCAATCTTCCGGAACTTCACCTGCCCTTCCCTGGCACGGAGCCGCAGGCCTTCATCGTGGTCTGCAGCCAGGTTCCGGAGGATGTCGGACTGGGAATCGACCTCGGTATCTCGCTCCAGAGCATGTTGCTGAAGGCTGTGGAGATGGGGTTGAATGGCTTGATGATCAGGTCGTTCCGTCGGGATAAGCTGCGTGAATCACTCTCGCTCCCGCTCGAGCCGGTCGCCGTGCTGGCCATCGGAAAGAGCGCGGAGAGCATTTACCTGAAGCCGGTCGCGGCAGGGGATTCCCTCACCTATTACCGGAAAGAAGGCGTCCACTATGTGCCGAAACTAGGCGTGGACGACCTGCTGGTCTGATTTTTCCGCCAGGGCTTGTGCCACCGCGGCGCCGGTGGACCAGGCCGCCTGGAGGTTGAAGCCGCCCGTAATCGCGTCGATGTCCAGCACCTCGCCGGCGAAATGGAGCCCGGGGTGCTTTTTCGCTTCCAGCGTGACTGGATGGATGCTGTCGAGGGAGACCCCGCCGCAGGTGACGAATTCCTCCCGGAAGCGGTTCTTGCCCGCGAGGGCGTACCCGTCGGCGGACAGGGTGGCGACGAGACGGTTCAATCCCTTGGATCCCAGTTCGTTGCAGCGGATGTCGCTGCGGATGCCGGCCCGCTCCAGGAGATAGGCCCAGAGCCGGGACGGAAGCCCGTCCGGGGGGATGCCGTGGAGCATCTTCCGGGGATTCTCCCGGCAGGCGGACAGAAGCATCTCCCTGATTTCCATTTCGTTCCGGTCCGGGCACCAATGGACGGAGAGGGGCGTCCGGTATCCCTTTTCCGCCAGGTACCTGGCCGCATAGGAGGAGAGTTTCAGCACGGCCGGGCCGCTCAGGCCCCAGTCCGTGATGAGCAGCGGCCCCGCCGCCCGGAACTTCGTCCCCGGCAGGGAAACCGCCGCCGGGACGACCAGTCCCATCAGGGCGCGGAGGGCGGGCACTTCGATGTTGAAACTGAAGAGGGAAGGGACGGGATCGACCGTCTCGATGTCCAGGCCGTCGAGGAAGGCGATGCCGCTCCGTCGCGGACTGCCGCCCGTGGTCACGACGACGGCATCGGCCGGGAAAACCTCATTGTCAGTCAGGACTTTATATCCGTTCCCTTCATTGAGGACCTGCTTCACGCGGCACCCCGTGCGGAGTTCGACGCCGGCCTCGCGCATCCCGCGGAGCAGCGTCTGCACGATCTCCATCGCGTCCTGCGATGCGGGGAATACGCAGTGGTCCTCCTGCAGGACGAGCCGGACGCCTTCGTTTTCGAACCAGCGCATGGTCTCCTTGGGCCCGAAGAGGCGGAAGGCCCGTTCGATGAGGCGGTGGCCGCGCGGGTACGCTTCCTGCAGGGAGCGGATGCCTTCGAAGGAATTGGTCAGGTTGCAGCGGCCGCCGCCCGTGACGGCGACCTTGGCGAGCGCCGTCCGGCCCGCCTCCAGGACCGTTACGGACACCTCCGGCGCCGCCCGTTTCAGCCGGATGGCGCAGAAACAGCCGGCGGCGCCGGCACCGATGACGAGGACCTTCATGGGGCAAAGATACGAAAAGAGGACGACATCGCTGCCGTCCTCTTCGGAAACTGCCGGAGGATTACTTCGTGAAGGTGAAGCGGAGGTCCACCGGAATGCCTTCCAGGCGGATGTTGTGCAGGTCGGCGGCGAACGCGTCGGAAACCTTGGAATGGCTGTCCATGAAGGACTTGGCCGCTTCGTAGTCACCGGTCGCCTGGATCTTCAGCACGAGGCCGGCGAGGTCGGTGACCACCTGCTGCGCCTTTGCGTAGTCGATGCTGTACTTGCCGTTTTCCTTCCGCTGGAACGCGCCGTTCTCCGCGAGGTAGTTGTAGATGGCGATGTTGGCGCGGCCGAGGGCGGTGCCCTCACCGAAACGCTCGGAGCGGACGAGGCCGGCGATGAAGGTCGTAATGGCGTCCTCCTTGGTCACGATGCCTTCGAGCTGATGCCCTTCCATGAGTTTGCAGACCAGATAGAGACCCACGATGTTGCCCTTGATCTCCTCCATCGCAAGCGCCTCGTTCCCAAGCGCTTCCGTGACAAGGCGGCCGTCGGTGGCCTGCTTGACGCCGAGCCCGTGGGCGACCTCTCGGAACGCGATATTCCAGAAGAAGGCGTCGGAACTCAGGTGGAAGGCCTGGTCTCCGTCGATCAGCAGGTTGCCGATCGGGTAGATAATGCGGTTGAACTTCTCGTTCATCACGTTGTGCAGGAGGACGGTGCGGGTACCCTTTTCCGCCTGGACGCGCTCGTCGGACGGCAGGTTGACGGCGATGATCTTGATGCCGGCGTTGTAGCTGCCCGCATAATACAGCGCGTCATAGGCGTAGATGTCGGATTCCTGTCCGGGGACGAAGGTCTTGTATGCCTCGTCGCAGGGGAGGGAGGCCTGGAGTTCAGCCATCTTGGAGGTCAGCTGGTCGATCTTCTCGGTCAGGTCCATCTGCTTGAGCAGGACATAGGCGCCGAAGGATGCCTTGGTGCCGTAAAGCTGGTCGTCCGCCGTCTCGGTGGGGCCGATGACGAGGTCCATCTTGGAATCGGTCATGTCGAGCCAGGCGAGGTCGCTCTCGTAATAGTCGTCGGTGCGGAGGGCATCGATCTTTTTGAGCAGGTAGTTGCGGACGCTCGGCTTGATGGTGATGTCGGCCGCGGCCTGGAGATAGTTGCAGATCTTTTCGATGCGCCCGCTGTATTCGTCATGGAACCAGACGGCCTTCAGGGCCCCGTCTTCCCCGCGGCGGATCAGCGTGTACGGGCTGTTCTTCGCCGGATCGGAGAAACTGTCGAACTCTTCGGCGGTCATGTCGGCCGGATAGAAGTTGGCGCCGGCAGGTCGGTCGCCGTAGCCGTCCACGAACGCTTTGCCGCTGATGCGGTCCCAGGGACCGTAGTGGATCAGGGCAAATTCCCGGGCGGCCGGGTCGGTGAGCGCCTCCATCGCGGACTTGTCGCCGAAGACCTGGTCCCAATAGATGGCGTCGGCCTCGTCGGCGGCGAAACGGTAGAGGTTCAGCACTTCCTTGCCGTTGTCGGTGATGCCTTCCAGGCTCGGGGTCTTGATCTCGACGGATGCATATTCATTCACCCGTTTCTGGAGCGGGGAACTCTTCTGTTCTTTGCAGGAAACCGCCAGGACGGAGATGAGTATTGCGGCGAAAAGGATCTTTTTCATGTTATTCTGTCAATTTAATGGGCATATTCTTCGTTTGCGCGGCAAATTTACACATAATATCTTGTAAAAACACGGAATTTCGGCTATTTTTGTCCGATATAATAAAGTTAAAGTAGATGAGAAAAATCATATCGGGCATCCTGCTCCTTGCTTTTACCCTGGGTGCCGCGGCGCAGTCCCTGCCTTCCTTCGAGGAACTGAAGGACAAGGCGGAAGCGCACAGCCGCCAGGTCAAGGAGATCGATTTTGTCCTGCTGGACTATATCGGCTACGGCTTCCACGGGATCTATGACGCCGACCCCCTCTTCGGGGAGCATACGGCGTTCCTGCGGAACCGGGAGATTTATTTCAACCTGGCCGGCCTCGTCCTCCGTCCCCTCGCTTCCGAGCACCATGCCATCACCCTGGGCGTCGACCTGGACTGGGACAACTACCGGCTTGATCCCGGCCACATGTGGGTTCCGGAGGGCCAGGCGGTCCGGATCGTCCCCATCGCGGAGGAGGGCATCAAATCGGTGGGCCGGTCCATCCTCCGCGTGCTGAGTTTCGACATCCCCCTGGATTATACCCTCTCCTCCGACTCGTTTGCCGTCACCATCGGCGCGGCCGCCCAGATCAGCCTGCCCGGCAGGACCCGCTTTGTCGGGAACGACCTGAACGACAGCGAGATCCGCAACCTCAAGTCCGGCCCTTACCGGGCGACCGACATCCGGACGAACAAGGTGACTTGGAACGCCCACGCGCAGATTACGTTCGACCATTTCGGCATTTACGGGAAGTTTTCCCCGCAGCCTGTCTTCCAGGACGGTTTCGGCCCCCAATTCCCGACCTGGACGGTCGGCCTGATCCTTCGGTAAAGTATGGCGCTCCTTCTCACCTTCCTTCTCGGGGCGATGGCGGTATCCTTCCTTTGCTCTCTCCTCGAATCGACCTTGCTTTCCACCCCCATCTCGTACATCACGATGCGGCAGGAGGAAGGCGACTCCCACGCTGCGCTCTTCCTGAAAATGAAGCAGGAACCCGACCGCCCCCTGGCCGCGATCCTGTCGCTCAATACCATCGCCAACACCATCGGCGCCGCCGGCGTCGGGCAGCAGGCCACCCAGCTGTTCGGCAGCCAGTGGTTCGGCCTGGTGTCGGCCATCATGACCATCCTCATCCTGTTCTTCTCGGAGATCTTCCCGAAGAACATCGGCACGAGCCAGTACAAGCACCTGCTCTGGCTCAGCCACATCATGAAGGCCCTGATCTACATCCTCTACCCGATCGTCCTCCTGATCGAGCTCTTCAGCCGCTGGATTGCTCCGGAACAGGAGACGACCATCAGCCGCGAGGAAGTCTCCGCGATGGCCAACATCGGCGAGGAGGAGGGCGTCATCGACAACAGCGAGAACAAGGTGATCCAGAACATCTTCAAGCTCGATGAGATCAAGGCCTACGATGTCATGACCCCGCGGGTGGTCGCCGCCACCTGTCCGGAGAGCATGAGCCTGAAGGAATTCTATGAGGATGAGGACATCTCCCATTTCTCCCGGATTCCCGTCTATGCGGATTCTCCCGAGTTCATCACCGGCTACGTGATGCGCTACGACGTGCTGGAGAACCTGGCGGAAGACAAGTTCGGGACCACCCTGAGCGAACTCAAGCGCGAAATTCCGATGTTCAACGAAGAGACTTCCGTCTCGGACATCTGGGAATCCCTCCTGAGGACCAAGGACCAGATCGCCCTGATCATCGACGAGTACGGCTGTTTCCAGGGCATCCTGACCCTCGAGGACATCATCGAGACCATCCTCGGCATGGAGATCGTCGATGAGAACGACGAGGTCAGCGACCTCCAGCAGTTCGCCCGCGAACGCTGGGAGCGCCGGCAGAAACAGCGCCAGAAAATCGTCATTACCCCGCAGCAATGAAAAGAAAACACCTGATTGCGGCTCTCCTCCTTGCGCTCGCCGGCCTGGTTCCGGCCTGGGCGGTGTTCAAGGAGAAGGACCTCCCGCAGACTTTGTCCGTCCTCCATTTCGAACTTCGGAACACCTATGAGCAGCTGGAGCGTACGAGCAAGGGGGCTTCGCAGTTCGAGGCGGCCCAGCACAAGCGGCTCGTGGAGCTGATCGAGCATTGCAACGAACTCTCGATCATGCTCTATTCCCAGCAGCAGGACTTCACCTTCGACCTGACCTATGCGCTGGAGGAGGTGACGAACCAATATGTCCATTTCAATGCGACGCGCCTCCCGTACGAGGATATCGTGAGCCGGATGGAGATCGAGGTGGACCGTTTCGAGAAGATGGTGATGACCCTGAAGAACCTGCCGCCGGTGTTCGACAAGGACGACCTGGGCGGCACTTCGGCCCAGGATACCACGGCGATCCTCGTGGACAGCCTCCTCGCCGGGTCCGGCCTTCCGTATGATCCGGAGAATCCCTACATCCTTGACCGGGCGGGCCGTGCGGAAAGGGACAGCTGCGTCTTCTATGCGCAGAAGATCCTGGACATGTACTGGGAAACCCTTTTCCGCATCGATGAGGACAATACCCACTATGCCCAGACGGACCGCCACCTGAAAGAGGCGTTCGACTATGCCCAGGAGCGCTACCACCATGTCCAGAAGAAGATTTTCATCGACGGGCAGACCCCTTATCACAAGATCCTGCGCCGTTTCGGTTTTTACTGGACCCGCGCCATCGGGGATTGCCGGGAAAAATACAGCACGACCTCGCCGAAGCAGAATATCGTCAGTGAATGGCGCGGACCGATGGTCATCTGGTTCTCCGTCCTCGTGCTTATCTACATCATCGTCGCGACCATCCTCGCCAACCTGCTCGTCCGGATCCTGATGCGCAAGGTAAAATACCTGCAGACGCCTTATTTCCAGGAGCATAAGCTGATGTTCATCCTGCTTGCGGGCGTGGTCATCTTCGCCTTGACCGTCATGCTCCTGAACCTGACGATCCACCAGAACTTCGTGAACATGGCGATTCCGCTCCTGGCCGAGTTCGCCTGGCTCCTCGCGGCGATTTTCACCTCGCTGCTGATCCGCCTGCGGGGGTCGGAGACGCTGAATGTCCTGAAGGCCTATATCCCGATGATCCTGATGGGGCTGATTATCATCACCTTCCGCATCATCTTCATCCCGAACAGCCTGATCAACATCGTCTTCCCGCCCGTGCTGCTCCTGTTCACCGTCTGGCAGTTCATCGAGAACCGCCGGCGCCGCCACGAGATCAAGAGCGGGGACATGCTCTATATGTGGATCTTCTTCGGGGTCCTGGTCGTCTCCACGACCGTCGCCCTGTGCGGCTACGTGATGATGGCCCTCGTCCTCGTGATCTGGTGGATTTTCCAGCTGACGGTCATCCAGACCATCCTGGCGGTCTATTTCCTCCTGTCCCGCTATTACGACAACACGCTCCGCCAGCGCATCCGCCGCTACCGGGAGAAGAATCCGCTGCTGCCGCTCAAGCACAAGGGCTCCTTCATCGAGGTTTCCTGGGGCTACGACCTGCTGAAGATGGTCATCGTCCCCGTCGCGACGGTCTGGTCGATTCCGCTCTGCATCTACATGGCCGGCAATGTGTTCGACCTGTCCGGCCTGACGATGGTCTATTTCTACAAGCCGATCGTGAACGTGGAGAATGTCATCCACCTGTCCCTGCTGAAGGTGATGATCATCATCACGCTCTTCTTCGTGTTCCGCTACCTGAACTACGCCAGCAAGGCGTTCTACCGCGTCTGGAAGACCCGGTCGGTCATCCGGAAGCTGGACGACGGGCTGCTCTTCAAGGAGTCGGACATCAATTTCAACCTGGTCGAAAACATCATCAGCCTCGTCTGCTGGGGCCTGTTCGTGATCATCTCCTTCCTGCTGCTGAAGATCCCGACCTCTTCGCTGACTATCATCACGACCGGCCTTGCCGCCGGTATCGGCTTCGCCCTCAAGGACGTGCTCAACAATTTCTTCTACGGCGTCCAGCTGATGTCCGGCCGGCTCCGCGTCGGCGACATCATCGAGTGCGACGGCATCCGCGGCACCGTGGACAGCATGGGCTACCAGAGCACGCAGATCGTCGCCACGGACGGTTCCATCATCGCCTTCCCGAACAGCTCGCTTTTCGCCAAGAACTTCAAGAACCTGACGCGCAACCACCAGTACGAGCTCCTTCGGATCGATGTCGGCGTCAAGTACGGGACCGATGTGGACCAGGTGCGCCAGATCGTCACCGAGGCCCTGAAGGTCTTGCAGGTCAGGGACAAATACGGCCGTGACGTGGTCGATCCCAAGTTCGGCGTGGTGGTCCGGCTCAAGGACTTCGGGGACAACAGCATCAATCTCCAGGTCCTCCAGCAGACGACCGTGGAAACCCATTTCACCTATGCCGCACAGGCCAAGGAAATCATTTACAATGCGTTGCAGGAGCATGGGATCGAAATCCCGTTCCCGCAGCGGGACATCCATATCAAACAAGATTAACCCATGGAACTCACCGCCCTTCCGTATGCGCCGGATGCGCTGTCTCCGGTCATCAGCGCCGAGACGCTTTCCTTCCACCACGGGAAGCATCTCCAGACCTATGTCAACAACCTGAACGCCCTGCTGCCCGGCAGCGGACTGGAAGACCTCCCGCTGGAGGAAATCGTCGTCCGCAGCGAGGGTGGCCTCCGCAACAATGCCGGCCAGGTGCTCAACCACAACCTGTATTTCAGCCAGTTCCGCGCCCCCGTGGCGGACAACCGTCCGTCCGGCGAACTGGCGGAACGGATCGATGCCTGCTTCGGCAGCTTCGAGGCCTTCCAGAAGGAATTCGAGGCCAAGGGCGCCGGGCTCTTCGGCTCCGGCTGGGTCTGGCTCTCCGCGGACAATGCCGGGAAGCTGGTCATCACCCAGGAAACCAACGCCGGGAATCCCGTCCAGCGGGGACTCCGTCCGCTGCTGACCTTTGACGTGTGGGAGCACGCCTATTACCTGGACTATCAAAACCGCCGCCCGGCCCACCTTTCCGCACTCTGGCAGATTGTGGACTGGGCGGTCGTCGCTTCCCGCCTGTAGGGGAGCCTAGGCCTTTTTATCCCAGAGGACGAAGCGGGTCAGGTTGCACCCGATGAAATTGCCGAGGACGATCGCGATGTAGTACAGCGCGACCGCTCCGGCGTGTTCTCCGAGGAAGGAAAACGGCGTTGCAAGGGTGTAGAAGGCGTCTGCGATGCTGTGAGGGAAACCGCAGAAGATGAACAGCGGCACGCCGAACAGCAGGGGAAGCCAGCTGCCCTCGCGGGCGAACTTGACGGCGGTGGTCATGATGAAGCCGCAGCCGACCGACAGGAGGCCGCAGCGGAGCGCCCCTGCCGAGAGGCGTCCGGCGAGGATTTTCTGCGCGCCGTCCTGGATGGGGAGGGGAGAGACGCGGGCCAGCAGGCCGACGGCAAGGCATCCGAGGATGTTCCCGAGCAGGATCAGGCAGAGGGTACCGAGTTCCGCGGGTTCCTGGATGAAGCCGGCCGTGCCGGTGAAAAGCTTGAACTTGTAGTTCACCACGGCGCAGAGGCCGAAAGCGAAGACGACCGGTCCGGCGATGCCGCCGATGGCGAGGTTGCCGAAGCCCGCGATGCCGATGCAGATGCCGGCAAGGATGGCGGAGCGGAATGTCTTACCCATGATTACTTCATGAATCCGTCCGCGACAAGGCGGCTCTGGACGCGCTGGATCCGCGCTTCGGTGTCCGGGTGGGAGGAGAAGAGCTTGCTTACAAGGCCGCTGGTCTGGCCGGACGACTGTTCGAGGGACTGGAGCTTCTGGAGCCCCTGCATGAGGCAGACCGGGTTCTTCTTCGCCTCGACCAGGAACTTGTAGGCATAGTCGTCGGCGGCACTTTCCTGCTTCTTGGAATACTGGGCGTTGAGGATGGCCTCGCCGATCGCGCCGAGCTGGGACTGCGTCAGGCTCGCGACCGTCTCGCCGGCCGCGGAAATGCCGGTCATCGCAGCGGAGGTAAGCATGGCCGTCTGCATCTCCTTGCGGGTATGCTTGAGGGCGACATGGCCGATTTCATGGCCGATGACGCCGATGATCTCGTTGTCGTTCATCAGGTCCATCAGCCCGGTATAGACGCGGACGCTTCCGTCGGCACAGGCGAATGCATTGACTTCCTTTGTGTTATAGACCTTGAAATTCAGCGGCACGCCGCCCACCTCCGTCAGGCCGGTCGTCAGGCGGCGCAGCCGCTTGGTATAGGCGTTGGACTCGGGCAGGACCTTGCTCTGGGCGTCAAGCTGGGTGATGTACTCGTGGACATAGGCCTGGACCTGCGCGTCGGACAGGGTCGCGGCCTGCAGGGCCTGGAGGCCGCCCGCAAGCAGGTATTCGGTGTTCAGCGAGGCACAGGAGTTCGCCGCAAGGGCCAGGGAGGCCGCGATGGCGAGTTGGAACAATCTCTTCATTTTGTCTTAAGGTTTTGATCGCTCACAAATGTACGAAAAAATGCTTATTCGGCAAACGGCAAAAAAATATCTCAAAAAGTTTGCAAACTCGAAAAAAGTCCTTACCTTTGTAGTCCCAAAAGGGAAATGGGGTATTAGCTCAGTTGGTAGAGCGTTTGAATGGCATTCAAAAGGTCAGGAGTTCGATTCTCCTATGCTCCACAAAAGGCGCTGAATTTCAGCGCCTTTATTGTTTGTATTACGGCCATCGAAGCAAAAAAACAAAACAGGAGGCCTGATGACCTCCTGCTAAATTTGCCCCAAGACTACGTGGCGGAATTACTTCTAGAGCGAGGGCCTCGCGGGCGGGGACTTTTGCGCGACTCGAT
>JAEEGG010001161.1_pt1 | contig 72725 bp, 68 predicted proteins | sample 9134161 | NCBI WGS metagenome assembly JAEEGG01 (sample SAMN16246543, study PRJNA631951) | gut metagenome | biome: gut microbiome; feature: rumen; material: CR-attached | host: Bos | place: Iran: Karaj | collected 2018-10
TGTACTGCAACAACGTGATGGAGATTATCCTGGTGGCATACAAGCTGAAAGTGGAAGAGGTGCGTCAGACCAATCCGCTGTTCTATTCAGATCTGGTGAAGTATCCGAAGGTGGCGCGTTATTTAGGACAACAGAACCAGCAGATGCTGACAAATATGACGAAGTTTATCGAGCGCGGCATGGAAGAGGGCTATTTCCGCAAGGAGGTGAAGCCAGAACTTGTGGCACGACTTTTCGATGCATTAGGAAAATATGTGATGGAGCAGCAGCTTTACCTCAACTATACGATAGAGGAGATATTCATGAATCTGATCTTTGTCTCACTCAGGGGTATCTGTACCAAGAAAGGGGTTGAGGCAATTGACAAATGGATATAGAAAAGAAGAATCCCAGCCGTTTGGCTGGGATTTCTTTTACTTACTGATGTTGTTCGCGTAGCAGGTCGTTGACGGTCTTCACAGGGTTAAAGGTGCCGAGGGGCACTTCTACGAAGACAGTACTCCAATTACTCATAGCACCATTCCATAGACCTGGTAACTCCAAGGCTTTCAGTTCTTTACCGGCTTTCGATTTAGAAGAGATGAAACCAGTGGTCTTATCTACAAACTCAGGCAGGTTGAAGGGCTGACCCTTATAGTCCTTCACAGCGCAGACGAGGTCTACAGGGTTGAAGTGCGTACCCTGGGTGAACATCTTCATATAGGCTTCATTGTTCGTGTCGATCTGCGAGCTCTCGAGGATCTGCAGCGAGACAGTGCCATCCTGGTTGTAGGTGAGGAATGGACCGCCACCAGGCTCGCCCACATTCTTCACGACACCACAGACGCGCATCGGACGGTTCAGCTTCTCACGCAGATAGGCGGCATCGACCTTCTTACCCTTGGCGTCGGTGCAGAGATTCTGGGCGACAAATTGGGCGATTTCTGCGATTTGTGCCTCGGTGGGATTGCCGTCGAGGACTTTCAGATACTCGAAAGCCTGCTTCTGCAGGGTGACGAGCACACCGGCGATGACCTGCTTCCACTCGACGGTCTCGGGCTTCAGACGATCGGGCACCACGTTGTCGATGTTCTTAATGAAGATGACATCGGCATCGATCTCGTTGAGGTTCTCGATGAGGGCACCGTGACCACCAGGACGGAACAGCAGCGAGCCGTCGTCATTGCGGAACGGGGTGTTGTCGGGATTGGCAGCGACGGTATCGGTAGAGGGCTTCTGCTCAGAGAAGGTGATGTCGTACTTGATGCCGTACTTCTTGGCGAAGGAGTCAGCCTTCTCAGTCACCTTGGCCTTGAAGAGCTCCATATGCTCGTGAGAGACGGTGAAGTGTACGTGGGCCTCGCCGTTGGATGCGGCATAGAGGGCACCCTCTACGAGATGTTCCTCCATCGGCGTGCGGGAACCCTCAGGATACTTGTGGAACAGCAACAGTCCCTTCGGCAGCTGACCGTAGTTCAGACCCTCGGCCTTCAGCATATTGGCAGCGACAGCCTTGTACTTGCCCTCGGCGATGAGCGCCTTGATGCCCTTGCCTTCGTTCTTCTGGCAGACGGCGTCGAGTGCGTCGTAGAAGGCGAACTTCTCGATCGAGTCGAAATACTTCTTCTCGAAGTCGGTGGTGGGCACATCGTAGTCGGCATCGACGAAGGCGAACATATTCTTGAACATACGGCTGGCAGCACCGGAGGCAGGCACGAACTTCACGATCTTGTTGCCTGCGGCCTTGTACTGGTTCCAGATGTCCTCATACTTCTTGCGCTCGTCGGCATTGGGGGCGATGATGCCACGTCCGATACCTGCGGCTGCTTCCAGCTTCAGGAAGGGGAATCCGGTTTTGAACTCGTTCAACTGATTCTCAATCTGCTCAGGGGTGATACCCTTCTGTGCAATCTGTTTTAAGTCTTTTTCTGATAACATAATTGTGGTATTTAGTCAAAATATTGGTGCAAAGATAATCATTTTTTTCTACGAATTGTACGGATTATACGGAAAAATAGGGTATTTTAATAAAAAATCTGTAAAATCCGTGTAATCCGTAGGAGATTTTATGTATCTTTGCCACAAAATTAGCACTTTATGGCAGATTTGTTCTCATTTACCTACGACGAAAAGAAGAAAATGGCTGCTCAGACGGCTGCCATCCTGACTGAGGAAATCGGTCTGGGTGACGACGCTGTGGAGGCCTGTCTGCTTGTGCCCGATGTGGACGAGGGAAAGATCTCCCACGACGAGGTGAAGGCGCGCTATGGAGAATCCGTGGCACGCATCATCGACGGTCTGGGGCGCATCCGTCAGCTTTATGAGAAGAATCCCGTCGTAGAGAGTGAGAATTTCCGTAATCTGCTGCTCTCCTTTGCCGAGGATATGCGGGTGGTGCTCATTATGATTGCCGACCGCGTGAACCTGATGCGACAGATGAAGGCCTTCCTGGAAGAGTCTGACGACGAGAACCGCAAGGAGCGTGAGGCATTCGTCAACGAAGTGTCGCAGGAGGCTGCCTATCTCTATGCCCCCTTGGCACACAAGCTCGGACTCTATAAACTGAAAAGCGAACTGGAAGACCTTTCGCTGAAGTTCATGGAGCATGACGCCTACTACCTGATCCGTGAGAAGCTGAACCAGACGAAGGCCTCGCGTGATGCCTATATCGAGGCGTTCATCCGTCCTGTGGAGGAGAAGGTGAAGGCGGCAGGCATCAAGTGCCATATCAAGGGCCGCACGAAGTCGATACATTCCATTTGGGAGAAGATGAAGAAGCAGAAGTGCGGTTTCGAGGGTATTTACGACCTTTTTGCTATTAGGATTATTATTGACTGCCCTGAGGATAAGGAGAAGATGCAGTGCTGGCAGGCGTATTCGATCGTGACGGATATGTACCAGCCCAATCCCAAGCGTCTGCGCGACTGGCTCTCCGTGCCCAAGTCGAATGGATATGAGAGTCTGCATATCACCGTCCTCGGACCTGAACAGAAATGGGTGGAGGTGCAGATCCGTACGGAGCGTATGGATGAGATTGCAGAGAAGGGTGTGGCAGCCCACTGGCGCTATAAAGGTGTGAAGGGAGAAGCAGGACTCGACGACTGGCTCGCTGGTGTTCGTTCGATGCTGGAGCATGCCGACGGTCTGGAGGCGATGGATCAGTTCAAGATGGATCTCTATGAAGACGAGGTGTTCGTGTTTACTCCCAAGGGCGATCTCTATAAGTTCCCAGTGGGTGCGACGGTCCTCGACTTTGCCTACCATGTCCACTCCAAGATTGGCAATCAATGTACGGGTGGCCGCATCAACGGCCGTGTGGTCTCCATCCGTTATCTGCTGAAGAGCGGCGACCAGGTGGAGATCCTCACATCGTCGACACAAAAACCCCGTCAGGAGTGGCTCTCGATCGTGAAGACCTCGCGTGCGAAGTCTAAGATCCGTCTGGCGCTGAAGGAGACGCAGGTGAAAGACGGCCTCTTTGCCAAGGAGATGCTGGAGCGTAAGTTCAGGAACCGTAAGGTAGAACAGAACGAGGCGACGATGTTCCACGTCATCAGGAAGATGGGCTTCAAGGAGGTAAGTGACTTCTACAAGCAGATTGCCGACGGACTGATCGATGCCAATGCCGTCGTAGATAAATATATAGAGGTACGTGAGGGCGAGAAGACCGTCACGGGTGATAATGTGGCACGTTCTGCCTCGGAGTTCGAGCTCGACGAGTCGAAGATTGCCGGTCTCAACACGACGATCTCTGATGTTGTGCTGGTCATCGACCGTAGCCTCAAAGGCCTCGACTATCAGCTGGCACGCTGTTGCTCGCCCATCTATGGCGATCCGATCTTCGGTTTCGTCACCATCAGCGGCGGCATCAAGATACATCGCATCGACTGTCCCAATGCCCCTGAACTCAGACGCCGTTACGGCTATCGTGTGGTAAAGGCCCGTTGGAGTGGCAAGGGCTCGTCGCAGTACTCCATTACCCTGCGTGTGGTGGGCAATGATGATATCGGCATCGTGAACAATCTGACGAGCATCATCTCGAAAGACGAGAAGCTCGTGCTGAGATCTATTAACATTGACTCTCACGACGGCCTGTTCAGTGGCAATCTCGTCGTGATGCTTGAAGACACCTCCCGTTTGGATGCACTGCTGAAGAAGCTGCGCACGGTGAAGGGTGTCAAACAAGTGGAGCGCATATAACTGAAAACCAAAACATAAATGATATGAGACGACCGACGATCATGACTCTGGCCCTGACCCTGACGTTGTTTGCGGGTTGCAATCAGACGGCAGAAGACCGTTATCAGCGCTATCTGGAAGAGATCGCCGACTCGTCATCGATGATAGAGTTCATCATACCAGAGGAAGACCCCGTGGCATCTCCGACGGATGACGGCGAAGATCCTTTTGCCGACGATGGCAAGGGCATCTACACCATTCCTGATATTCCTCAACAGCGTAAGGTGGACATGAGTGCCAATAACTACGAGCTGGAAAGACTCATGATGGGCAAAGAATAAAATCATTCCCGATACAGCCAGGTGAGGAAGCGGTTGACCCAACGGATGCCGAAACGGAACCAACGGAAAGTGCTCTGTTCCTTACCACCGAAGCGCAGGATGAACTCGCGGAATGGATTCTTCTGGAAAGGCAGTCCAACGTCCATGAAACACATGTGGTCACACCCCCTTTGATAACAGTCCTGCATCGCGTCCCAGATGGTCATCACGTCAGGATGCACGTGGATGTATGATTTCCGCCTGAATGCAGAATACCACAGATATGCATTCCCCTCACTATACACGACGGCCGAACAGCCGATTACACGCTGGCGGTATTTCGTCACAAACAGCCGTCCGTCGTCGCTGCTCATGATGTTCCTGAAGAACTGGTCATCGGGGATATAGCGCCTAGGCTTCCAGAAGTAGTGCTTCCTGAGCAGCTTTGAGAAGGCCTTGAAGTCTTCCTCCGTCTGCACCTCGTTGGTGGTCACACCTTTCTGGCGGGCATTGTCGATGCGCTTCTGCAGCTTCTCGCCGATGCGTTCCTCTGGTGCGTGGCGATGCAGCGAATTGTGGATGCTCATCCAATGTACAGGGAAGAAATGCTGCTGTTTCAGTTGCTTATAGCCCGTCATCTTCTGACTCAGGTTACTCACCTCCAGATAGGACGTGCGGTTGCTCAGTGCCTTCGTCAGCGCCTCGAGCATCAGGCCGAAGAGCTGGTCGCGCTCCTGACTCCTGGATCCTGACTCATTATAATACACCCCTTCGCCCAGCACCCGGCAGTGGACGAGCAAGGGGAAGAGGAACGTGCGGAAGCGCACGATGCCCAGCATGTGGCTCACCACCTCGCCCTCAGCATTCGTCACCACCACCATATACGGTTTCTGACGAGGTGTCTCCCTCGTCATCTGGAAAAGCCGCGTGCTGTGGAAGAAGTTCGCATCATCCAAAGGCGGCAGGTCTTCAACCTTCCGGTATATGGTAGTCTTTAGTCCGTTCATACTGCAAAGTTACAACAAAAAGTGAAAAGTGAAGAGTGAAAAGTGAAAAAATTGCTACAGCTATATATTTTTTCTTAATTCTTAACTCTATATTCTTAACTTTTCACTAACTTTGCAGCGAATTTAATTAGTTTACAGTTTATAGTTTACAGTTTACAGATGACAGCATTTAAAGACCTGGCGCAGCAGCGCCGCAGCCATAGGAAGTTTACTGACGAGGAGATCGACGCGGAAGACCTGAAGCTCATCCTGCGTGCCGCCCTCATGTCGCCCACCTCCAAGAGCCAGCGCGCCTGGCAGTTCGTCGTCGTCGACGATAAGCTCGACATTGAGAAACTTGCTGATGCGAAGAACATGGGCTCGCAGTTCCTCAAGGGTGCACCTGTAGCCATCGTCGTTCTGGGCGATCCCCTGCAGAACGACTGTTGGGTGGAAGACGGTTCCATTGCCGCCATCTCCATGCAGTATCAGGCTGAAGACCTCGGGCTGGGCTCATGCTGGATTCAGATGCGTGGTCGTGGTCTCGACGACGGCACCTCTGCCGATACCGTCATCCGTGGCATCCTTGACATTCCCGAGAATCTCTCCTGTCTCTGCATCCTCGCTGTCGGTCATTGGGCTGACGAGCGCAAGCCGCAGAGTGAGGACAAACTCAAGTGGGAGAACGTACACCTGAATAAGTTTTAGCCACAGATTGCACAGAGATTCACTGAAGAAATGATCAATTACGACTTAAATAAGATCAAGGCGATCATCTTCGATATAGACGGTGTTCTGAGTGCGGAGGCCATCACGATGGGTAATGACGGTGTGCCACTGCGGACGGTGAATATCAAGGACGGGTATGCCATTCAACTGGCCATGAAACTCGGACTGAGGATTGCTATCATGACGGGTGCCAGAGTGGAAAGCGTGCGCCACCGTTATGAGGGGCTTGGCGTGGAGGATGTCTATATCGCCTGTGCAGTAAAGATTCAGACCTATGACCAGTTCCTTGCCAAGTACGGCCTCACGGACGATGAGGTGATGTATATGGGCGATGACATCCCTGATCTGGAGATCATGCGACGGGTGGGGTGTCCTGTCTGTCCTAAGGATGCCTGTCCGGAGATCAAAGACGTCTCTATCTATGTCAGTGACCGCAAGGGAGGCTACGGCTGTGGACGTGACGTCATCGAACAGACGCTCCGTGCCCAGGGCAAGTGGGTGATGAATGCCAAAGCCTTCGGGTGGTAAGACAGAGTAATATATAATATAAAGACATAGTAACATATTGACAATATATTGAGATATAATATTATTCTGGCGAGTAATTCGCCTCGTCGTAAAGAGTTGTTGGCGGGGTTAGGACTACCTTTTGAGGTGAGGGTATTGCAGGATATCGACGAGAGTTATCCTGACGACCTGCCTGTGTCGGAGGTGGCCTTGTATATCGCTGGCAAGAAGGCCGATGCCTATCGTACAACGCTTGCTGACGACGAATTGGTCATCACGGCCGATACCGTCGTTATCGTGGATGATGAGATCTTAGGCAAACCCGCCGATGAGGCAGATGCAGAACGGATGTTACGACTCATCAGCGGACGCACCCATCATGTCACCACTGGCGTCTGTATCCTCACTCGTGAGACAGAACGGCGTTTTGCCGTCACTACCGACGTCACCTTCAAGCAGCTCTCTGACGAAGAGATTCACTATTACATCACGAAATACAAGCCCTTCGACAAGGCTGGCGCCTATGGTATCCAGGAATGGATTGGCTATATCGGCGTCACAGGTCTCAACGGCAGCTATTACAATGTCATGGGCCTACCCGTACAACGCATCTACGAAACACTCCAACAGATCGACTAGACACATTATTATATTATAAAAGACACAATGACACACAAGGTAACACATCACACTCGACTTACAGCTCTGCTGATATTTTTCACATTTTCACCTTTTCAGCTTTTCACTTCCTCAGCCTTTGCCCAAAAGCGTCAGATGGCTGAAGCAGAGAACTACCTGCGCAGTGGCAAGAACTACGACAAGGCAGAGCAATTGATGACGAATCTTCTGAAAGACTCCGCCAACCAGCAGAATCCACGTATCTACGACCTCTGGTTACAGGCCGTAGAGAAGCAATACCAGGCCATCAACGAGAAGATGTACAAACATCAGGCCGTCGACACCCTGAAGCTCTTCACCCTCAACCGTCGTATCTTCTCCATTGCAGAAACCCTTGACTCCATCGATGCGAGGCCGGACAAGAAGGGTAGGGTAAGCCCCGACTATCGGAAGGACAACTCCTTGCGCCTGCTCGGCTATCGTCCGAACCTCTTCTTCGGAGGTGCCCATCATCTGCGCAAGGGCGACTTCCCGACGGCCTACGATTTCTTCGAGACCTATATCGACTGCGCCCGTCAGCCGCTATTCACGGATCATGACCTGATGAACACCGACGCCCGTATGGATGAGGCCGCCTATTGGGCCACCTACTGCGGCTATCGCATGAACGATCCCGTGCTCACCCTCCGTCATCACGAACTCGCACGTCGCGATACCAGTAAACTTGATTATACCCTCCAATACGTCGCTGAGGCATGGAAGCAGTTGGGCGACAAGCAGCGCTATGCGGAAATACTGTGGGAGGGCTTCGCCTTCTTTCCTCAGAGCACATATTTCTTCCCCCGTCTGATGGATGCCTATACCGCCAAGGGCAACTATGAACAGGCACTCTCCGTCGCAGACGAGGCACTCAAGGCCGACTCCCTCAACGAACTCTATCTTTTCGCCAAGTCCACCATGCTTCTCAATCTCGGACGCAATGCCGAGTGCCTGGACATCAGCAACCGCCTCATCGCCATCAACGACCAGATGGCTGATGCCTACTACAATGCCGGCACAGCCTGCCTGAACATTATCCTCAAGATGGACTCCCGTCGCCATAAGAAACAGATCCGCAAGATGTACCAGAAGGCGCAGCCGTATATGGAGACTTACCGTCAGCTCGCCCCTGAGGCGAAGGACAAATGGGGTCCTGCACTTTATCGCATCTATTTCAATCTGAACCTCGGAAAACAGTTCGATGAGATAGACAAAATCTTAAAGAAATAAAAAAGTTTGCATGTTTTGATACGAGTTTGCCTTTTTATGCGTATCTTTGTGGTTTAGAAATTGTTATTAGCATCTAAAACATAAAGTATTTTTGATTATGGCAGACAATGCACAGTTGATCGCTCAGTGCGAGGCACGGGCAAAAGAATGGCTCTCTCCCGCCTTTGATGAGGAGACACGTAAGGAAGTTCAGGCAATGCTCGACGCAGAGGACAAGACAGCCCTCATCGATGCATTCTATCAGAACCTCGAGTTTGGAACGGGTGGACTCCGTGGCATCATGGGTGCCGGAACCAACCGCATGAACAAGTACATCGTAGGCATGGCCACACAGGGCTTTGCCAACTACATCCTCAAAGCCTTCCCAGGCCGCAAGGATCTCGCCGTCGTCGTAGGTCACGACTGCCGCAACAACGGACGTATGTTCGCTGAGTCCGTGGCAGCCATCTTCTCCGCCAACGGCATCAAGGCTTATCTCTTCGAGAGCCTCCGTCCCACGCCAGAGATCTCCTTCGCCATCCGTCAGCTGGGAGCACAGGCAGGTGTCAACGTGACCGCCTCTCACAACCCCCGCGAGTACAATGGCTACAAAGCTTACTGGGAAGACGGTGCTCAGGTGCTGGCTCCGCACGATGTAGGCATCATCGAGGAAGTGAACAAGGTGACCATCGACCAGGTGAAGTTCGAGCCGAACTACGACCTCATCGAGATCATCGGTGGTGAGATGGACTGGGACTACCTGCAGGCCGTCAAGGAGGCAATGGTCGATCAGGATGTCATCCTGCGTCAGAAAGACCTCAACATCGTCTACTCTCCGATGCACGGCACGGGCCGCGTCATCATCCCTGAGGCCTTGCGTTCTTGGGGGTTCCAGAACATCCACGTCGTACGCGAACAGATGGAGATCGACGGAAACTTCCCCACCGTCGTGTCGCCCAATCCTGAGAACGCTGAGGCAATGACCCTCGGCATGAAGCTGGGTACAAAACTCAATGCCGACCTCGTCATCGCATCTGACCCCGATGCCGACCGTCTCGCCATCGTCTGCCGCAACTCGAAGGGCGAGTGGGAGATCCTCAACGGCAACCAGACCTGCATGATGTTCTGCTGGTACATCATCGCCAACAAGAAGAAACTCGGCCAGTTGAAGGGCAACGAGTTCCTCGTGAAGACCATCGTCACCACCGAGGAAATTGCTGAGATTGCCAAGAAGAACGGTGTTGAGCTGCGCGACTGCTACACGGGCTTCAAGTGGATTGCCAACGAGATCCGCATTTCCGAGGGCAAGCAGAAGTACATCGGTGGTGGTGAGGAGTCGTTCGGATTCCTGCCGTTCGACAAGGTTCGCGATAAGGACTCCCCCGCATCTATCTGTCTCATCTGCGAGATTGCAGCCTGGGCCAAGGACAACGGCATGACGCTCTACGACCTGCTCATGAACATCTACGCCGAGTACGGCTTCTCGAAGGAGAGCACCATCAACGTGGTGAAGCCTGGCAAGAGCGGTGCCGACGAGATCAAGCAGATGATGGTCGACTTCCGCGCCAATCCTCCGAAGGAACTGGGTGGCGAGCCCATCGTGCTCTGGAAGGACTATCAGACGCTGGAGGGCAAGAAGGCCGACGGCAGCGTGGAGAAGCTCAACATGCCCACCACGGCCAACGTGCTCCAGTGGTTCTGCGCCGACGGCACGAAGATTTCCGTACGTCCTTCGGGCACAGAGCCGAAGATCAAGTTCTACTGCGAGATCAAGGATGCCGGCTTCAAGGGTGCTGCCGACTACGACAAGTGTACCAAGGCTGCCGAGGAGCGCATCGAGGCCATTAAGAAGAGCCTCAGTCTCTAAGATAGTTCCTACGGATTATACGGATTTTACGGATTTAAAACTTGCTGGAAATCAGTATAGATTTAATCCGTAAAATCCGTAAAATCTGTAGGCTATTAATTCTATTTTTTCAGGAATGCCTCGGCCCTTGCGAGGTCTTCGGGAGTGTCGATGCCGACGGTCTCGACGTCGGTGATGCCCACACGGATGCGGTAGCCGTTTTCGAGCCAGCGGAGCTGTTCGAGACTCTCGGCCTTCTCCAGGGCACTCTGCGGCAGACGTGTGACCTCGGCGAGCACTTCACGACGGTAGGCGTAGATGCCCAGATGCTTGAGGAAAGGGTAGTGGGTGAGCCACTCGTCGGCCTCTATACCTCTTATATATGGTATGACGCTGCGGCTGAAGTAGAGGGCGAAGCCGCGACGGTCTGTGACGATCTTCGGCGAGTTGGGGTTGCGCACGGCGTCGATGGTCTCGAAGCGCTTGCCGAGGGTGCCGATCTGAGTGGCAGGGTCGTCGAAGAGGTGCATGAGCGTCTCGATCTGAGAAGGTTGGATGAAGGGTTCGTCGCCCTGAATGTTAATTACCACCAGGTCATCTCCTTCCTCTTTCCTCTTTCCTCCTTCCTCGATCTTCTCCACAGCCTCCTCTATGCGGTCTGTTCCACTTTTGTGGTCGGCACGCGTCATGACGGCACGTCCACCGAAGGCTTCAACGGTCTGGAAGATGCGCTCGTCGTCGGTGGCGACATAGGCCTCGGGCAGTACGCTGACGGCCTGTTCGTAGACTCTCTGGATGACTGTCTTGCCGCCGAGCACGGCCAGCGGCTTGCCCGGGAAGCGCGTCGAGGCGTAGCGGGCGGGAATAACGGCTATGAACTTCATTTTAAAATTTGTATTTTCTCTTTCTGGTTGCAAAGGTAATCAAAAATCTGCATTTTATCGTTAAATTATATGGAAAAGTTTGGGCGGCTGCAAAATTATTACTACATTTGCAAAGATTTTCAAATGACTACTCAATGACAACCAAACGATATATCATCACAATCATGGCCCTCATGCTCCTGATGCCCGTTGGCGCCCAGAAGATTACGCTCGGCACGACGACGACCAAGGACGGGGGAGACTACAACGGAGAGATACAGGCGGGTAAGCCCCACGGCAAGGGCCGCACAGTATATAAGAATGGTAACGTGTACGAAGGCGAGTACGAAAAGGGTAAGCGCCAGGGTTACGGCACATACGTCTTCAAGGACGGCGAGAAATACGAGGGCGAATGGTTCCAGGACCAGCAGCACGGTCAGGGTATCTACTACTTCGCCAACAACAACCGCTACGAAGGCTTGTGGTTCCGCGACTACCAGCACGGACACGGCGTCATGTACTACTTTAACGGCGACAAATATGACGGCGCGTGGTTCAAGGACATGCGTTCGGGCAAGGGCCGTTATACGTTCGCCGGCGGTGCCTATTACGACGGTGACTGGCTGAACGACAAGAAGCAGGGGCAGGGCACGTTCGACTGGGGCGACGGCTCTTCGTATAAGGGAGAATGGAAGGACAATATGCGCTCGGGCAAGGGCACCTTCCGCTATGCCGACGGTGACACATACACCGGGCAATGGGCCCACGACGAGATGAACGGACGGGGCATCTACAAGTTCCAGAACGGCGACGTGTATGAGGGTGACTACGTGAACGGCAACCGTACGGGATCGGGCATCTTCAGCTATGCCAACGGTGACCGTTACTCCGGCTCGTTCGTGAACGGCGACAAACAGGGCCAGGGCACGTTCGTATGGAAGAACGGCGATATGTACACCGGCCAGTGGCGCGCCGATAAGCAGGACGGCCGTGGCAAGCTGACGAAGAAGAGCGGCGACACGGTGGAGGGTGTGTTCCGCAACGGCAAGACCAACGGCGAGTGCGTCATGCGCTTTGCCGACGGCTCGAAGTTCAAGGGGCACATGAAGGACGGCAAGCGCAACGGGCCTGCCATCGAGGAGGACAAGGACGGTAACCGTTTCGAGGGTACCTACGTCGACGATGTGCGCGACGGCAAGTTCATCGAGAAGGACCGCAACGGCCGCATCATCCGCCAAGGCACTTATACTAGAGGCCACCGGTCAGTAAATTGACATTGAACGTTGAACATTGAACGTTGAACATTGAATATTTAAAAAGAGCTTATGATTATTGACACGATTGACAAGTTGAGTGACTACGTGGAACTGAATCCACTGTTTGCCGACGTAGTCGCATTTCTCAAAGCCAACGACCTCCAGACGATGGCACCCGGCAAGTATCCCATCAAGGGCGAAGATGTCTTCCTGAACCTGCAGGTGGCCAAGCAGCGAACGAAGGACACCGCCTTCCTTGAGACGCACATCAAGATGATCGACATCCAGATTCCTATCTCCTGCGCTGAGACCTACGGCTACTCACCGCTGGAAGACCTGCCCGCCTTCGAGTATGATGCCGAGATTGACATGACAAAGTATGGCGACACTAAGCCTCAGGACTATGTGACGCTCGAACCCGGCATGATGGTCATCTTCTTCCCTCAGGACGGACATGCTCCCTGCATCATCGATGAACCCGAGATCAAAAAAGCCATCTTCAAGGTGAAGATGCAATGAATCACGAATCTGTAATATCAATAAAAATACATCCTATGGCAACGAAGAAAGAAACAACCGCAAAGAAGGCTGCTCCGAAGAAAGCTGCAGCCCCGAAGAGAACTGCCGCCAAGAAAACTACGGCAAAGTCTAAAGCTCAAAGTCTTGAATCTCAGGCTCCACAGCATATCGGCCTGGTGCGTAACGACGGTTGGCTGGAACCCTTTGAGGACGCTATTCGCGGACGTCACGACCACGCTTTGTGGAAGATCAACCAGCTGACGCAAAACGGCAAGAAGAAACTGTCGGACTTCGCCACGGGCCATCTCTACTTCGGACTCCACAAGCTGCCGAAGGGCTGGGTGTTCCGCGAGTGGGCGCCCAACGCCACCGACATCTACCTGATCGGTGACTTCAACGACTGGCAGGAGAACGAGAAATACCGCTGCAAGCGCATCGCTGGTACGGACAACTGGGAGCTGAAACTCTCGGAGAAGGCCATGAAGCACGGACAGCTCTATAAGATGAAGGTGAAGTGGAACGGTGGTGAGGGCGAGCGCATCCCCGCCTGGTGCCAGCGCGTGGTGCAGGACGACCAGACGAAAATCTTCTCTGCCCAGGTGTGGAACCCCGAGAATCCCTACGTGTTCAAGAAGAAGACATTCAAGCCCAAGAAGAACCCGCTGTTGATCTACGAGTGCCACGTGGGTATGGGACAGGATGCAGAGAAAGTGGGCACCTATACCGAGTTCAAGGACAACGTGCTGCCTCGTATCATCAACGACGGTTATAATTGCATCCAGGTGATGGCCATCCAGGAGCATCCCTACTATGGCTCCTTCGGCTACCACGTGTCGTCGTTCTTCGCTCCCTCCAGCCGTTTCGGCACGCCCGAGGAACTGAAGGAACTCATCGACACCGCCCATCAGAAGGGCATCGCCGTCATTATGGACATCGTACACTCACACGCCGTGAAGAACGAGGTGGAAGGACTCGGCAACCTCTGTGGCGACCCGAATCAGTTCTTCTATCCCGGCGACCGTCACGAGCATCCCGCCTGGGACTCGCTCTGCTTCGACTACGGCAAGGACGACGTGCTCCACTTCCTCCTCTCCAACTGTAAGTATTGGCTCGAGGAATACCACTTCGACGGCTTCCGTTTCGACGGTGTCACCTCGATGCTCTACTACTCACACGGACTGGGAGAGGCCTTCGGCGGCTACGGCGACTACTTCAACGGTCACGAGGACGACAACGCCATCTGCTATCTCACACTCGCCAACAAGCTCATCCACGAGGTGAACCCCAACGCCATCACCATCGCCGAGGAAGTATCCGGCATGCCCGGACTCGCTGCGAAGTTTGAGGACGGCGGCTACGGCTTCGACTACCGTATGGCCATGAACATCCCCGACTACTGGATCAAGACGATTAAAGAGGTACGCGATGAGGACATCAACGTGTGCTCCATCTTCTGGGAGGTCAAGAACCGTCGTCCTGACGAGAAGACCATCTCATACTGCGAGTCTCACGACCAGGCACTCGTGGGCGACAAGACCATCATCTTCCGCCTTATCGACGCCGACATGTACTGGCACTTCGCCAAAAAGGACGTCAACGACATGGCTCAGCGCGGTATCGCCATGCACAAGATGATCCGCCTCGTCACCGCTGCGGCCATCAACGGCGGCTACCTGAACTTCATGGGTAACGAGTTCGGCCATCCCGAGTGGATCGACTTCCCGCGTGAGGGTAACGGCTGGTCATACAAGTACGCCCGCCGTCAGTGGAACCTCGTCGACAACAAGGACCTCTGCTACCACTGGCTCGGAGACTTCGACCGTGAGATGCTGAAGGTCATCAAGTCGCAGAAGAACTTCCAGGACACGCCCGTCACCGAGATCTGGCACGACGACGGCGACCAGGTGCTCTGCTTCATGCGCGGCGACCTCGTCTTCGTGTTCAACTTCTCGCCGACACGCTCGTACACCGACTACGGCTTCCTCGTGCCCACAGGCTCCTACGAAGTGGTGCTGAACACCGACTCGAAGGACTTCGGCGGCAACGGCTTTGCTGACGACACGATGACGCACCTGACGAACTACGACCCGTTGTATGTCAACGACCATAAGGAGTGGCTCAAACTCTACATCCCCGCCCGCTCCGCCGTCGTCCTCCGCAAGGTGTAATCATAAAGTTCAAAGCTCAAAGTTCAAAGTTCAATGAACTATAATCATCCTTTGAAAAACGGTAGCACCGTCACCATCCGCGTGATGTGTGCTATTGTTTTTCTCTTGTTCTCCTTCTGCTGGCTCTTCTTCTTCCAGGCAGACCAGCTGGCGATGACGCAGCATGTGCTCAGCGGCGGACTGACGCATTACGATCCCATCTTGGGCACGCTCATCATCACCAGCGTGCTGATGCTGTTGCAGTTGGTTATCAACGGTTTCTTCAAACTGAAGAAGCGGTCGCATGCGCTCACGTATGTCCCCTCGATGATGCTGCTGGCCCTCGTATCGAAGGTCAGTCAGCAGATAGAGAGCGGCGACGGTGTGAGCTTGTGGATCTGGGTGCTGTCCGTGCTGGTGCTGTTGCTGTGGGGAGCCGTTGCCTGGGTGGCGAAGCTCGCGCAGGAGGTGGAGTCAGACCGCGACTACTCGCTCTTCTCGCGACCGATGTGGATCAACGCCCTGCTGATGGCCGTGCAGATCATCTGCGTGGCATGGATTGGCAACACCAACGCTGTCTACCACTATCGCATGCAGACCGAGACGCTGCTGGCCGACGGCAAATACCAGAAGGCGCTCGAGGTGGGCAAACGGTCGCTGGAGAGCGACGCCAACCTGCTGATGCTGCGCATGTATGCCCTGGCCAGGGAGAATGCTCTTGGCGAGAAACTGTTTGAATATCCCATCACGGCCAACGTGGAGCAGATGCTGCCCACCAGCGGACGCACGCGGATGTACTACTGCTCGGAAGACAGCCTCTACAAGTTCCTTGGCGGCCGTCCCGCAGAGCCGATGACGCCCATGCACTTCCTCGATCTGCTGGAGCGCAGGGACACTACATTGAATTCTCGCACCCTCGCGCCCTCACGCTCCCGCACCTCTGTATCTCCCGTGATCGACTACAAACTCTGCGGTTTGCTCATCGACCGTCAGATAGACCGCTTCGCCCGTGAGATCGGCAAGTACTATGAGCTCGACGGCCATTTGCCGAAGCACTACCGTGAGGCCCTCGTGCTCTACACCCATTCCCGTTCGAACCCCGTCGTGGTCTATCATCACGCTGTGACCGACGAAGACTGGCGCAACCTTATAGAACTGGAGCGCCGCTATCCCGATCCCACCGAGCGACAGGGTAGGGTAGAGGACCAGTACCACGGCACCTATTGGTACTATTACAAGTATCTGAAATAAACGCATATCTACACATAAAGAGGTATGAACCGAAAGGTTCGTCCCTCTTTGTGTGCGTAGGTTTGTAGGTATAAAAATGATACCAGGCGGTTACGTGTAGAGGTAGCGCTTGATGGAGCGCTTGGGGGTTTTTTCGAATTCCTCGGTGCGGATCTCGATCTCGGAGACTTTCTCGTAGGCGGGAATCATCTCGTTGAGTCCGTTGAGGTTCTGGTCCATGATGTTGCGGATGTCGGCATCGGTGAACTTCATGTTCTTCGCCTCGTCGTAGTCGGGATAGACCAGGGCTACGAGCTTGTTGTCGCGCTGTACGACGACGCTCTCCACAACCATCGTCATCGAGTTGAGTTTGTCTTCGATCTCCTCGGGATAGATGTTCTGTCCGTTGGGGCCGAGGAGCATGTTCTTGATGCGGCCGTTGATGAAGATGTTGCCGGCATAGTCCATCGTGCCGAGGTCGCCGGTGTGGTACCAGCCTTCGTGGTCGAGGGTCTCGCGGGTGGCCTCGTCGTTCTTGTAGTAGCCGAGCATCGTGTTCAGTCCGCGGGCGAGGATCTCGCCAGGCACGTTCTGCGGATCGGGCGAGTCGATCTTCACCTCCATGTGGTAGGCAGCCTTGCCGCAGGATCCGGGGGCGAAGTAGTGCCAGTCTTCGTAGCCGATGATCGGTGCGCACTCCGTAGCGCCGTAGCCGACGGTGTAGGGGAAGTCGATGCGCTTGAGGAACTGCTCCACCTCCTGGTTGAGGGCTGCTCCGCCGATGATGACCTCGTACATCTGTCCGCCGAAGGCCTTGACCACCTCCTTGCAGATCATCTCGCGCACCTTCTTGGAGATGACGGGCATCTGCAGCAGCAGGCGCATGCGGTTGTTCTGCACCTTCGGGAACACCTTCTTGCGGATGATCTTCTCGATGATGAGCGGTACGGCGATGATAATGACGGGCTTGACCTCGGCCAGGGCCTGCGCGATGATGGCGGGCGAGGGCACACGGTTGAGGTAGTAGACGTGACAGCCGTGGAGGAACTCAAAGATGAACTCGAAGGCCATACCGTACATGTGGGCCATGGGGAGCATGGAGATGACCTTGTCGCCGCACTTGATGATCTTGCCCAGCACGTGCTCGGCGAAGTCGTAGTTTGACCAGATGGCACGGTAGGGGAGCATTACGCCCTTGGAGAAGCCCGTGGTGCCGCTGGTGTAGTTGATGAGTGCCAGCTCGTCGGGCGACTGCTCGTGGTAGTAGCTGACGTGCTCCTTGCGGAAGTATTTGGGGAACTTCTTGCCGTAGAGTTCGTTGAGGTGTTCGCGGGCGTAGGTGAGCTTGTCGGTGCGCGAGACCATCAGCGAGTAGTCAGGATTGTTGATGATGCCTTCGAGTCGCGGCATCTGCATGGGGTCGATGATCGTGGCCACGTGGTCGCCCACGAAGAGCAGGCGGGCCTCGGAGTGGTTGACGATATTATGGATCTGCTCCGCATTGAACTCGTGCAGGATGGGTACGGCGATGGCGCCGTAGGTGAGCGTGGCGAGGAAGGCCACGGCCCACTGGCTGGAGTTGCGCCCTGCGAGGGCGATCTTGTCGCCCTTCACGATGCCGCTGTTCTCGAAGAGAATATGGAGTTTCTCAATTTTACGTGCCACGTCGTGATACTGCAGCGTCTGGCCCTTATAGTCAGTCAGTGCGTCGCGGTCCCAGTTGTCGACGATGCTCTTCTGGATCAATGAGTTAAAACTAGGTATCTGTTCCATAAGCAATTAGATATTCTGATATAAGTAGCGTTTGATACTTTTTTTAGGTGTCTTGGCGAACTCTTCCTCATGCAGCTGGATGGCAGCGATACGGCTGTAGACGGGCAGCTGGTTGTTGAGTTCCTGACGGTTCTGCTCCATGATCTCCTCCAGTTCTTCCTGGCTGAAGTTCACGATCTCGTCCTTGTCGGGGTGTACGAGTGCGACGAGCTTGTCGCCTCGCTGAATGACGACGCTCTCTGAGACCATCGCCATTGAGTTGAGCTTGTCTTCGATCTCTTCGGGATAGATGTTCTGTCCGTTGGAGCCGAGGAGCATGTTCTTGATGCGACCGCGGATGAAAATATGGCCTGTGGGAGCCATCGTGGCGAGGTCGCCGGTGTGGTACCAGCCTTCGTCGTCGACGACCTGACGGGTGGCCTCGTCGTTCATATAGTAGCCGAGCATGACGTTCGTGCCTCGGGTGACGATCTCACCTGGGATATTTTCCGGATCAGAGGAGAGAATCTTCACCTCCATACGGTCGACGGGCTTGCCACAGCAGCCAGCGACGAACTCCGTGTGGTCGCAGTAGGAGATGAGCGGTGCGCACTCTGTGGTGCCGTAGCCCACGGTGACAGGGAAGTTGATGGAGAGCAGGAACTCTTCGACCTCCTTCGACAGGGCGGCACCTCCGACAATGACCTCATAGGCCCGTCCGCCAAAGGCATTGTACACCTCCTGACAGATGCGCTCCTTCACCTTCTTCGACACCACGGGCATCTGCAGCAGCAGGCGCATGCGGTTGTTCTGGATCTTCGGGAACACCTTCTTGCGGATGATCTTCTCGATGATCAGGGGGACGGTGACAATGAGCGTCGGCTTCACCTCTGCGAAGGCCTGCGCGATGATGGCGGGCGACGGCAGACGGGTGAGGAAGAACAGGTGGCAGCCGTGGCAGAAGCCGAAGAGGAACTCGACGGCCATACCGTACATATGAGCCATCGGCAGGATGCTCAACAGGTTGTCGCCAGGACGCACCTTCTTGCCCAGACGGCTGATGATGAACTCAACATTGCTCCATATCGTGCGGTAGGGCAGCATCACGCCCTTGGAGAAGCCCGTCGTACCGCTGGTGTAGTTGATGAGTGCCAGCTCGTCGGCGGTGTCCTCGTGGTAGTGGACATCCTCCTTGCGGAAAGCCTTGGGATATTTGCTGCCGAACATCATATTCAAATGTTCGCGCGCGTAGGTGACGGACTCTGAACGGCTGATCATCAACGAGAAGTCGGGGATGTTGATGATGGCCTCAAGATTGGGCATCGCCTCAGGGTCGATGGTCTTCACGGCATAGTCGCCGATGAAGAGGATGCGGGCTCCCGAGTGGTTGACGATGTTCTGGATCTGCTCACCGTTGAACTCATGCAGGATGGGCACAGCCACGGCACCATAGGTGAGGGTGCCGATGAAACTGACGGCCCAGTGGGCGGAGTTACGGCCGCAGATGGCGATCTTGTCGCCTTTCTTGATTCCGCTGTTCTCTAAAAGTATATGGAGTTTCTCTATCTTACGTGCGACATCGTGAAACTGGAGGGTGATACCCTGATAGTCGGTCAGCGCATCCTGATCCCAGTTTTCGGTGATGGCTCTTTGGATGTGAGCATTGAAACTGCTAAATTGCTCCATGAAAATTGCACATTTGTTTTAATTTTGTGCAAAGGTAGTGCTATTATTGCACATTCGCAAATATTTTGTGCAATAATTAACATATTTTATTCATATCGCATGGATTTGGCAGGATGGATGTGTGAAACGAGGTAACTGGGTGTGATCAGAACGAAGACGCAGACGAGGAGTGTGACGATGTCGAGGAGGGCAATCAGGGGGAGGTTCAGTTCCATGGGCGCCTCGCTGACATAATAGACCTGCGGGTCGAGAGACACGAAGCCCGTGTGCTGTTGCAGCAGTACGATGCCGATGCCCAGGATGTTGCCCCAGAGCATACCCTGTCCGATGATGAAGACGGAGAACCAGAGAAAGGTATGGCGGATGGTCTTGTTGCGCGTGCCGAGGGCCTTGAGGATGCCGATCATCTGGGTGCGCTCGAGGATGATGATGAGCAGTCCGCTGATCATCGTGAAGCCTGCCACGCAGACCATGAGCACGAGGATGATCCACACGTTGATGTCGAGCAGTTCGAGCCAGGTGAAGATGGTGGGGTAGGTCTCGTAGATAGTCTGGGTGACCATCTGGTTGCCGTGGCCGTCGTCGGTACGGTTCACGTTGTCAATAAAGGCATCGGCGGTGACAGAGAGCCTGTCGAGGTTCTCGACGGTGGCTTCGACGCCTGTGCAGTGGTCTGCGTCCCAGCCGTTCAGACGGTTGGCGGCATAGAGGTCGGTAAAGCAGAGGTTCTCGTCGAAGCGCGTCATATTGGTCTGGTAGATGCCGGCCACAGTGTATTTGCGCGTCTTCACGTTCTCGTCGCCGATGAAGTAGGCAAACACCTTGTCGCCTATGGTGAGGTGGAGTTTGTCGGCAATCATCTTCGACATCAGGAGCTGATAGCGGCTGGTGGAATCGCTGAAGGCGGGTATCTCGCCCGCCACGATGTTCTGCTGGAGGAAGGTGTTGTCGAACTCTGGTCCTACGCCCTTGAACATCACACCGAGGAAGTCGTCGTCGGTCTTGAGTAGGCCCTGGGTAATGGTATAGCGCTGTACGTGACGGACGCCTGGCTGGGCGCGGAACACCTGCATCATACTGTCGTCGGCACAGATGGTGTAGGGGTCGATGTCGTTGTACTTCATCAGGTTGCTCACCTGGATATGTCCGCCGAAGCCAGCCACCTTGTCGCGGATGGTGTGCTTGAAGCCCAGCACCACGCAGACGGTGACGATCATCACCATCAGTCCGATGGCGACGCCCACGATGGCTATACGGATGGCAGGACGACTGACATTGCGTTTGTCGCCCTGGTCACTATAGATGCGCTTGGCTATGAAAAGTGGGAGATTCAAGAACTTTGAACTTTGAGCTTTGAACTTTGAGCTTTATGATTACTCATCCACTCTGCCAGGATATGCCTCGAGAGCTTTTCTCAAGACAAACAAAGCGCGCTCGAGGTCTGCTTTCTTGAGGACGTAGGCGATACGCACCTGGTTGATGCCGGCACCAGGAGTGGTGTAGAAGCCAGCGGCAGGCGCCATCATCACCGTCTCACCCTCGTAATTGAACTCGGCCAGGCACCAGCGGCAGAATTTCTCTGCATCGTCAACAGGCAGTTTGGCCACGGTGTAGAAGGCTCCCATGGGGATGGGGGAGTAGACGCCTGGGATGCGGTTCAGACCATCGATAAGACACTTACGGCGCTCGACATACTCATCATAGACATCGCGCAGGTATTCCTCGGGGGTGTCCAAAGAGGCCTCTGCCACGATCTGTCCGATGAGGGGCGGGGAGAGGCGTGCCTGACAGAACTTCATCACGGCAGCACGCACCTTGGCGTTCTTCGTGATGAGGGCACCGATACGGATGCCGCACTCGGAATAGCGCTTCGACACGGAGTCGATGAGGATGACGTTCTGCTCGATGCCTTCCAGATGACAGGCGGAGATATAGGGCGAGCCTGTGTAGATATATTCACGATACACCTCGTCGGAGAAGAGATACAGGTCGTATTTCTTCACGAGGTCGCGGATCTGGTTCATCTCACGGCGGGTATAGAGATAGCCCGTCGGGTTGTTGGGGTTGCAGATCATGATGGCACGGGTGCGCTCGTTGATGAGCTCCTCAAACTTCTCCACCTTCGGCAGCGAAAAGCCTTCCTCGATGGTGGTGGCGATGGTACGGATCTTCGCTCCTGCTGAGATGGCGAAGGCCATGTAGTTGGCGTAGGCTGGCTCGGGCACGATGATCTCGTCGCCAGGATTCAGACAGCTGAGGAAGGCGAAGAGCACGGCCTCAGATCCGCCGCTGGTGATGATGATGTCGTCGGCAGTCACGCTGATGTTGTATTTCGCGTAGTAGTCCACCAGCTTCTCCCTATAGCTCAGATAGCCCTGGGAGGGTGAATACTCGAGAATTTCTCGGTCGATCTCTTTCAGCGCGTCGAGAGCCACCTGCGGTGTGGGCAGGTCTGGCTGACCAATGTTCAGGTGATATACCTTCGTGCCCCGTTTCTTGGCAGCGGCAGCCAAGGGGGCAAGCTTTCTGATCGGTGACTCCGGCATCTCAATGCCGCGGACGGATATTTCTGGCATCTTGTGTAAATTTTTGGGTGCAAAGGTATAAAAAAAATGGATAATTGACAATGGATAATGGATAATTTTGTGTGGCGGCAGCAAATTTTTCACTTTTCACTATTCACTTTTCACTTTTTTATCGTACTTTTGCAGCGAAATTCTGTCCGCAGGATTAAATCGTAAATCGTAAAATTGTAAATCGTAAATTAATTTTAGAGGTGAATTACGAGGAATTGCTTGAGACGCGTGACGTCCGTAAGACCACGAAGGTCAGACTGCCGTATGGTTATTTCTACAAGCGGTTGATCGACGGGAAATACTCCAATTTCGTGGAGTTCCACGACGAGGTGGCTGATGCCATTACCTTTAATAATAGTGTGATGGCAGAGCATGAGGCCCTGGCTGAGATCCGTTTGAAACAGCAGTTGCACTATACCCCCAACGAGGGTGACGACGGCATCTATGCCATCGCCGTAGAGGTGGGAAACTATGTCACCATTGAGCAGTTGCTCAACGAGAACCCGTCGATGGTGGCGAAGGGTGACTTTGTCATTTCCACGTTGCGCGACCTCTTTGATGTCACCGTCGAGCTGCATGCGCACAACATCTACCACGTCTGCTATGCACCTTCGAATATCCTGGCTCGTAAGAGTGACGGTTCTGTGCGACTGCTCTGTCACGGTTCATTCTACGAGAAGATAGGTGCTGATATCCTTTATGAGGATCTGGAAGGCTTCGTAGCGCCAGAGGTGATGGCTGGCGGCAGTGCTGATGCCCGTAGTGATGTCTACTCCCTCGGACGTTTCATCTCCTGGATCTATCAGTCGTCGGGTCTGCCCTTCGAACTGAAGCATATTGTGGAGAAAGCCACCGCCGAGGCACCTGATAACCGTTATCAGACGGCGGATGCCATGCGCAAGGCTATCAACAAGGCTCGTACCATCCGTAAGACGGGTGTTTTAGGAGCCTCGGCCCTCGCCATTGCCCTCTGTCTGGTGGGATTCTATTTTTATCTGTTACCCAGTACGGAGCCTGTGGAGTTCGTCAAACCCGTGGAGGAACCTATTCCCGACGATCTGTTTGAGGATAATATGAGCGAGTATCTCGGTATTGGAGATGATCTCGACTCTGCTACTATTGCGTCGATTGTGGCAGGGGATAAACAGCGCGAAGATTCTGTCTCTGCCGACGAGAAGAAGATGCGCCTGTATAATGCAAAGGCAGAGGCCATTTTCCGCAAGCAGTTCACCAAGGCGGCTGATGTCATCATCTCTCGTGTGTATAATACAGACGCGATGAACGGTGAGCAGAAAGTGTTCGCAGCCAAATCGAAACAGATGACCGAGGACCTGGCAAAGAAGCAACAGGAACTGGCCTCGCAGACGAATCTCAGTTCTGACCGCACGCAGGCCATTGCTGCGGAGATCATCGAGAATATCACCCGTAAGAAGATGGAGGCGATGGATAAGGACTATATCGGTCTGAGAACAGTTCCCGAGGATAAGAAGACGACGCCACAGTCTAATTATAGTACTTCGTCAGATGTGACACTTCCGACGACAACCACGACAACGCCTTCGACTTCTACCTCTACCTCTTCGCAGTCGAAGAGCAACAGCAGTCAGGATCTTTACAGACAAAACAGGGATAAGTATGGCGTAGATCCGTATGATCCCGTTGACCCCGATAATTACAATTTAAGAAAGAAATAAAATAAAATGAGATCAAGAACAGCAATTTGGTTTGAGTGCAAGATCCGTTATGAGAAAGTGATGGAAGACGGCTTGCAGAAGAAAGTGAATGAGAACTATGTCGTCGACGCCCTGAGTTTCAGCGAGGCTGAAGAGCGCATCATGGAAGAGATGTCCAGCTATATCAGCGGCGAGTTCGACGTGGCCGACATCAAGAAGGCTGCCTATAAGGAGATATTCTTCTCCGACGACGATATGGCCGACAAGTGGTACAAGGCCAAGCTCCAGTTCATCACCATCGACGAGAAGACGGAGAAGGAGAAGCGCAGTACGGTGACCTATCTCGTGCAGGCTGGTTCGTTCAATGGTGCCGTGAAGAACATCGAAGAGGTGATGGGTGGCACAATGATCGACTACGTCATCGCCTCCGTTGCCGAGACTTCGCTGATGGATGTCTTCGAATATAAGAAAGCAGAATGATGTTCGACGTCAAAGGAAAATTACATAGTGTATTGGACACATTGCCACAGGGTGTACGCCTTGTGGCAATTTCCAAGTATCACCCCAATGAGTATATTGAGGCCGCCTACGAGGAGGGACAGCGCATTTTCGGTGAGAGTCACGAACAGGAACTGCGTCAGAAACACGAGTCGCTGCCCAAGGATATCGAGTGGCATTTCATCGGTCATCTGCAGACGAACAAGGTGAAATACATCGCACCGTATGTATCTATGATTGAGGCGGTTGACTCTATGAAGCTCTTGCGGGAGATTAACCGTCAGGCAGAGAAGTGCGGAAGGGTGATCAAGGTGCTTCTGGAGCTGCATATCGCCGAGGAGGCAACGAAGTACGGCCTGACGCTCGATGCCTGTCGTGAACTCCTTGATTCAGGCGAATGGCGCGAGATGCAGAACGTCCGTATCTGTGGTCTGATGATGATGGCATCGTTTGTCGACGACAAGGAACAGATCCGTCGTGAGATGCAGACGGCCGCTGATTTCTTTGATGAGGTGAAGGCCAAGTATTTCGCTGACGATGATGCCTTCTGCGAACGGTCGTGGGGCATGAGCGACGACTATCCCATCGCCCTTGAGACACGTTCGACGATGGTTCGTGTGGGTACGGCTATCTTCGGCCCGAGAGTGTATTAATTTCCCCTCCTGAGTTCTTGCGTCCCTTCGGTAGCAAGCGGCAAAGCCGAGCGGGAGGGGTGCCCGTCAGGGCGGGGTGGTCTGATCAACGCTTTTTGAAATAATATTGCCCTCGCCGCCTGGTAATGCTCCCATTGTTAATGGCATGCACGGGACAATGGTGATAACAGGCCAGACAACAAGTACACCGTCCGTTGTGAATCCACGCGGGCGGTGTTCCTTTAATATTATCCACAGGACAGACCTTGGCGCACTTGCCGCACTTGATACACACATCTTCATCGACGGTGAATTTCCGGTCTGTAATCATCCGCTTATTGAAGTATCCGCCGATGACGTAGGAATAGAGTCGGGGTGTGGCTCCCTTATCCAGTTCCTCGATGCCTCGACGCCGTTCCTCAATCATCTGGATGATATGGGGCAGTTGTAACTCCGCCAGTTCTATCTTCATCGCCTCCTTCTCTTCGGTATCGGTCTTCATAAACGGCAGACAGACATAGCTCTCGGGCATAATTACGGAAAACAGCGTCTCAGCCTGTAGCGGCTGACCGTCGGCAATATTCAACTCCGTATTCTTCGCCAGATCCTTGTTTAGGATCGTCATCGCTTCACCCATATTATCGCCACACGTCGTCAGCGCCCAGCAAAACGGACGTTCCTCGGAATTTCCGAATTCCGAGGCCTTGAGTTGGGGATTTCCAAATCCCCTCATCCTCAGCTTCCGAATAAACTCCCTGACAATCCCCGGTGGCTGCCAACCATGAGTGGGGAAGCAGAATCCAATCCGCTCCCCCACATGCCATTCATATTCATACTGTCCCTTCCTGATGAGGTCGGGTATGTAAAGCAGTTCTTCACCGATGGCGTCGGCAATCTGCCTTGCCACCCATCTCGTATTACCTGTGCCTGAGAAATAGAATATCATATCGGGCACAAAGATACAAAGAAAACCACAGATTACACAGATTCCGCAGAAAAAATCTGAGAAATCTGTGCAATCTGTGGTTTATTCTATCAAATCTGGTCGAATGCCTGCGACAAATCTTCGATAATGTCGTCGATATGCTCTGTACCGATGGAGAGACGGATGGTCGACGGCGTGATATGCTGTTCGGCCAGTTCCTCAGGTGAGAGCTGTGAGTGTGTGGTGGTGTACGGATGGATCACCAGACTCTTCACGTCGGCCACATTCGCCAGCAGCGAGAAGATCTGCAAGGCATCGATGAATTTCCAAGCCTCTTCCTGTCCGCCCTTGATCTCGAAGGTGAAGATGCTGCCGCCGCCATTGGGGAAGTATTTCTTGTAGAGCTCGTGGTCGGGATGACTCTCCAGAGCCGGATGGTTCACCTTGGCCACCTTCGGGTGCTTGGCGAGGAAATCCACCACCTTCAGCGTGTTCTCCACATGCCGCTCCACACGCAGACTCAGCGTCTCGACGCCCTGCAGCAGGATGAAAGCATTGAAGGGTGAGATGGCAGCGCCGGTGTCACGCAGGATGACGGCACGGATACGGGTGACGTATGCTGCAGCACCTACGGCGTCGGCAAACACGATGCCATGATACGAAGGATCGGGCTTCGAGAGGGTGGGGAACTTGTCGTTCTGCTTCCAGTCGAACTTGCCACCATCGACGATGACTCCACCGAGTGAGCTGCCATGACCACCGAGGAACTTCGTGGCTGAGTGTACGACGATGTCTGCGCCGTGCTCCAGCGGACGAATGAGATATGGTGTGCCGAAAGTATTGTCGACGATAAACGGAATACCATGCTTATGGGCGACAGCAGCCACACCCTCGAGGTTGAGCACATCGGAGTTGGGATTGCCGAAGGTCTCGGCATATACAACCTTTGTGTTGGGCTGGATAGCGGCTTCGAGGGCCTCGAGGTCATTCACGTTGATGATGGTGTTTGTGATGCCCTGTGTGGCCAGCGTGTGGGTGATGAGGTTGTACGAACCACCATAGAGGTTGTCGGCTGCGACGATATGGTCGCCATTCTGAACGATGTTCTGCAGGGCGTAGGTAATGGCAGCAGCACCAGAGGCTACGGCAAGACCTGCGACACCACCTTCGAGGGCCGCGACACGATCCTCAAACACACCCTGCGTCGAGTTCGTCAGACGACCGTAGATATTACCGGCATCACGCAGTCCGAAACGGTCGGCGGCATGCTGGGAGTTGTGGAACACATAGCTCGTGGTCTGGTAGATGGGCACGGCACGTGCGTCGGTTGCGGGGTCTGCCTGTTCCTGGCCTACGTGAAGCTGTAAAGTCTCAAAACGATAATTCTTCTTACTCATAATCTTTTCCTTTCTTTTATTTAATATTGTTATTATTTCTTTTCTTTTGCAACGGACTGCACGACTTTAGGACTTTTTTCTTTGAGGATTCAGTTCTTAGGATGAAGTCCTTTAGTCCTGTTGTCCGTTGCTTAAACTTTCTGGGTGCAAAGGTACGAAGTTTAGAAATATCCACCAAATTTCTTGCATAATTCAGAAAATATCCCTAATTTTGCAGCCGAGAAAGAAAATCTTTCCATTCAGGGCTCCCGAAAGCCCCTCAAACAGAATAAAACTCTAAATTATGGCTGAAATCTTGGATGAAACCGACCTGCAGATCCTCAGAACGCTGCAAAAAAACGCGAAATTGACTACAAAAGAGCTGGCAGATGCCGTCCATCTGACCCCAACACCCGTCTTTGAGCGTCAAAAACGTCTCGAACGCCAGGGCTACATCCGTAAGTATGTGGCCATCCTCGATCCGGAGAAACTGAACCTTGGACTACAAGTCTTCTGCAAAGTGAAGCTCAAGCAGATCAACCACGAGATTGCCGATTCGTTCGTGCGTCGCATCCAGCGCATTCCAGAGGTTACAGAGTGCTACAACACCTCTGGCGCTTATGACTATTTATTAAAGGTACGCGCCCGTGATATGAAACAGTATCAGGAGTTCGTGCTCAACAAGTTGGGTGAGATCGAGAGCCTTGCCTCCATCGAGAGCACATTTGTTATGAGTGAGGTGAAACAGTCGTATGGACTGAATATTTAGTTGACAGTTGAGAGTTGACAGTTGATAGGTGATATGAAGACGATACTGATATTAGTAGGGAAGACGACGGATAAGCATTTCCAGGCGGGTATCACGGACTACGTAGAGCGCATCGGACATTATATGCCCTTCGAACTCGTGACGATACCTGAACTGAAGAATACGAAGAGTCTCACGGAGGAACAGCAGAAGACGGCTGAGGGAGAACTGATCCTGAAACAGCTGCAGGCGAGTGATACCGTCGTGCTGCTCGACGAACACGGCAAGGAATTTCGTAGCATAGAGTTTGCCCGTTGGCTGGAACAGAAACGTAATACCGCCCGTCGCCTTGTGTTCATCATCGGCGGACCCTATGGTTTCTCACCAGCTGTCTATGCCCGTGCCAATGAACAGTTGTCATTGTCAAAGATGACCTTCTCACATCAGATGATCCGTCTTGTCTTCACCGAACAGGTATACCGTGCCTGTACCATCATCCGTGGCGAACCCTATCATCACGAATAATTTTCTTTTTTCGACCACGAATTACACTAATTTCACGAATTGGTTGCGCTTGGGAAGAATCGCTGGCGATTCTAATTAGTGTAATTCGTGTAATTAGTGGTTTATATTTATTAGTGTAATTCGTGAAATTCGTAAAATTCGTTGTCGTTATAAAAAATCATTTAATTGTCGTTTCTTCGAGGAATGTCTCGAACTGGCTTTGGTAGCCGTTGAACACATTGATGTCCACATCTCCCTGGATACCAGCCACGCGACCGTCTGGACACAGCTGCCAGTAGGTTAGCTTCACATCGGGTTTATACTCGCTGTATCGGGCTATCCACACGCCGTAGTCGCGTTTCAAGTCAGTCTGTTTCGAGAGGTGTTTGTTCACGAACATCTGGTTCACGTAGAGAATGGGCTTAACACCACAATAACGCTCCACCATATTCAACCATGTACGTATGTGCGCGAACATCTTCTCTTCTCCGCCCATCATCTTAATCTGTGCGTCCGTAGGCTCCACGTCGAGCACGGGAGGCAGATCGCCACTTCGGAACAGCGTGTTGCGGATGAACCATTGTGCCTGTTGTGCCCCGCTGCTGCGTACCGACCAGAAGTGGTAGGCACCTGTACGGATGTTGCGCTTGCGGGCCTCGGTATAGTCTTTCAGATAGAAACGGTTGCGGATGGACGTGCCTTCCGTCGACTTGATATAGACGAACGACACAGGATAGTCTACCGTGCCGCTGACATTTTGGCTGCCACGCTTCCCCACGCTGGTGATGCGCAGTTTGTCCCAATGGATGGGGAGTGCCCTCCGTCCCTTGCCGTGCTGGTATTTGGCGATGTCGATGCCGTAGATACGTTCGGTGGTGTAGCGCATCCTTTCGCCCATAAACCGGTCGTTCTTCCAGATACCCACCCTCAGGTTTGTCTCTCCCTCTGCGCTGGTCTCTGCCGCCAGTCCGAAACCGTTACGACGATCTTCTGCCCAATGGCCTTCATAATAGCCGCGATTGTCGGTACTGGTATAGGCACCGTGACCCTCGGATTTCATCTCACGGAAGTCGCCTGTATAGTTTCCCAACGTGTCAATCCTGATACCCGTCGTGAGTGAGTCGTCGCGACAGGTTCCCACAACCGTGCGCCCCAACGAATCGATTGCGAGGGCTGTCCCTTCCCGGCGATGACCTTCCCACCGTCCAACGTTCCAGACAGACACATGCTGGTCGATATCCACCTTGTGTCGCTTGCCGCCCGCAAAGGCGACCACCATCTCATACCCCTCGTCCTGCATGTTGTGCCGCTCCATGTAGTAGCCGATCTCTTTTGAAAGTGTAAAAGAATCTTGTGGAAGGTTGAATGTGGAATGTGGAATGAGATTACCTTCTGCGCTTGATCTATCCTCATTCCTCATTCCACCTTCCACATTCCTCAAATCCCCCATCCACAGCGAGGCTGAGAGGAGTGCAGCTAAGGGGAATAATATGCTGAATAATATCTTTTTCATTTTTTTAGGCCGCAAAGTTAGGCATTTCTCCTAAAAAAATCGTATATTTGCAGCAGAATTATTCTTTAAACGCAAAAATCATGATGAAGGACTTTAATTTCTATGCCCCTACGCGGGTGGTGTTCGGACGTGAGTCGGAGGCTAAGCTTCCGGAGTTGATCAGACAGTATGGCGGCACGAAAGTGCTCATCCACTACGGTGGTGGCAGCGCCCGTCGCTACGGACTTCTCGATAAGGTGGAACAGATGCTCCACGAGGCGGATATCGACTTCGTGGAGTTAGGTGGGGTAGTGCCCAATCCCCTGCTGTCGAAGGTGAAGGAGGGTATCGGCCTCTGCTGCCGGGAGGGTGTCGATTTCATCCTCGCCGTCGGTGGTGGATCAGTCATCGACTCGTCAAAGGCTATCGCCTATGGCGTGCCTTATGAGGGCGACGTGTGGGACTTCTGGGACGGCAAGGCCGTACCTCAGGTATCCCTGCCCGTAGGCGTCATCCTGACCATCCCCGCAGCAGGTTCCGAGATGTCGTCGAGTACCGTCATCACCCAGGACGAGGGCATGCTCAAGCGCGGTTTCAACAGCGACCTCTGCCGTTGTAAGTTCGCCATCATGAATCCTGAGCGCACCTACACGCTGCCGCCTTATCAGACTGCTGCCGGAGCCACCGACATCATGATGCACACGATGGAGCGCTACTTCTCGAAATACGAGGATGCTACGCTCACCGACGCCATCGCCGAGGCCTTGCTGCGTACTGTGAAGGATGCTGTGTTCGAGGTCTTGAAGAATCCTGAGGACTATCGCAACCGCGCCAACATCATGTGGGCCAGTTCGTTGTCGCACAACGACCTTACGGAATGTGGTACCGAGAAGGACTTTGCCGTCCATAAACTCGAACACGAGCTCAGCGGACTCTTCGGTGTCACCCATGGTGCCGGACTTGCTGCCCTTTGGGGCTCTTGGGCCCGTTATGTGATGGACAAGCATGTCTCACGCTTTGTGCAGTTCGCCGTCAACGTGATGGGTGTTACCAACGACTTCACAAATCCCCGTGCCACAGCTCTGCGCGGCATCGAGGCCATCGAGCACTTCTTTCAGCAGATTGGCATGCCCACAAGTATACCAAACCTCATCGGCCGTAAGGTGACCGATGAGGAAATTGAAACGCTTGTCGCAAAGTGTAGTCGTGGCGGAAAGATCACTCTTGGAGCGATGGAGATCCTCAAACCCGCAGACATGACTGCCATCTACCGCCTCGCCAACGCCTGACACATGGAGCGGCGCCGGAGATGATGCTATTCCAGCGGAATCTCCGGATGCTGCACGGCCAGGGGCAGGTCTTTCTGCGAGAGGTAGAACATGTAGAGGATCACGTCTTTCTTGCCTCGGTTCTCTCCGTGGTGGATTGTGTTCACCATCTCCACGACGGGCTCGCCCTCATGTACGACCTTCTCTTTGCCGTCCTGTCCGATGATGGTCAGTTCGCCCTGCACCAGTATGCCGTAGTTCATCACGGGATGGTGGTGCCAGCCCAGTTTCTGTCCAGCAGGGAACACATACTTCACCGCCACCAGTTCTGGGCGTCCCACCAGATAGTCGGGCAGTTCCACACCGTCCCAACTCTGGCTGGTACGGATCAGTTCGCTGCTCACCACCTGCTTTACAGGATTATCCTCTTTAGTCTTTGCTTCCTTACAGGAGTTCAGTACACTTGCGCCGCAAATGAGGGTGGCGGCAAGCACCCAATTCATCATCTTTCTCATTTTTTTGTTGTTTATGCTAATTTAGAGGTTCACTAAGAACGACAGACCCACCGTCACGTAGTTCATGGACTTGCGGGTCTTGTACTCCCTGACGTCCAGCCCCATACCATCTTCGTAGTCGCCTGCCGTTTCCATCAAGAAACCGGCACCCGTAGTCAAACCCTTCCCTACAAAATGGAAGGGATCGTATCTGGCTGTGAAGTCCTTGCGGGTGTAGTCGTAGTCGCAGAAGAAGCGCCAAGAGAAATTGGACTTATAGCGATAGGTGAGCGAGAGCCCCGTGCCAAACGAAGTTGACGCCTTAGCACCTATGGTGAGGTATTCCCATTCGTCAGTCCATTTCTCACCCGCATTATTAGGATACATCAGGTCGTTGATTGACAGCATAGGACTGCCATCGGACATTTTCTTGCCCGGACGGTTGTCGAGTCCCATCGTGTAACTGATGTCTTTAATGTTGCCCTCTGCGTGGCCGTCAATGTCAAGCTCCTGCGTGGCAGAACGACCGATGAGCGCCTTCGTACCCAAGGAGAAGTGTCTGCTGAGTGGCAAGTTGAAATACACGCCCAAACTCGCCGTAAACTCTGTGATGTGGTCGCTCTTCACGATACCATAGCTGTTGGTGACGGGAGCGTTGTCATTCCAGACACTCTCTGTTTCCCCCTGATAGCCCACCTTGTTCAGGTAAGTGAGAGTGTTCTGGAGCTCCTGATCGTCGGTGGTAGCGGGCAGCACATAGTCGCCGGGATAGGCCGACTCATAGAGGTGCTGCAGGCCCAGCCAGGAATCAATAGCCTCAACAGATACGTAATTGGCAAAGTCACCGAAGTCCTTGACCGACTGTGCCCTGACCCTGAGACGTCCGCCTACGCCCACGTACTTATTGAAAAAATAAGCACCCTCGGCGTCGACCACTGTGGCGGCACGGAACTTGAGGCTCATCGTACTTCCCTCGTTCACGAACGTGAGATCCTTGGTGCCAAGGCCTGCACCCATGGAGATGCTGAAGAAAGTGGGATTCTCGCTGTTCAGTTCGAGGTCGTTGCGCAACAGTCCCTTCTGTTTGAACAACAGGTCGCAGAGGGCGTAGCCCAATTCACCGGACAGAATACCAATACCGGCACCCGACATCACGTCGCTGATCCAGTGACGGTTGTTGAGCACACGCATCACACCCGTGGCTGTTGCTACACCATAGCCCGCTACCGACCACCAGGGTGAACGTGTCAGACCGTACTCTTTATGCAGCAGCGTGGCACCCACAAAGGCCGTTGCCGTATGTCCTGAGGGCCAGGAGTTGGCCGTCGATCCGTCGGGGCGCATCTCCTTGGCGGAGTATTTGATACTGTTGACGAGAGCGGCCATGATGAGATACGACATACCGGCACTTGCCAGCAATCGGGGCCAGTCGCTGCGTCCTTCATAGCCACCCAGTTTCAGTCCCACAACCATCGCCGGACCGAAGAATTGCGTGTAGTCGTCGATACCCGTCTTGAAGTCGGTCAAGAGTTGGGTGTTTCCCTTTCCGCCCTGTTCCGCCTTGGCATTGACGCGGAACATGGCCTTGTCACTCTTGAGGGCCCAGCCTGCCACGAACAGAGGGATGCCGACGAAGGTCATGTCGTCCATGAACTTGTAGGGCTTGACGCCAGGATTCGTCTTCGACTTGAAGAAGTCAAAGTCCATCTTGGGACTGGCGGAAGGGACTGCCATGTCAAGGCGAATGGAACTCTGTCCGGGCAAGTCCACCAGTTCGGCTTTCATCTCCGGTTTCTCCAGGGTGAGGGGCTCCATGTCCCGATAAATGTTTGCTTTGGCCTGACATGCCAGGACCACAGCGATGAGTAATAAAAACTGTCTCATATTGTTTTATTCTTGATTTTGTTCACGTCCATTCAGATTGTCTGTAAATGTCTTGGGTTTGTTATTTGATTATGCAAAGGTAAGCAAATAATTCCAAATAAATGTTCTTTAAAAGCCAAAAAAATAAGATTTTGCATATTTTGAAACAACTTTTGCATATTTTGAAAGTCATTTCACGCATATTCGACATCGATTAACGCATTTTCGACATCCGTTCACGCATATTTTTGTTCATGTTTCATTTGTAATAACCTACTCTGACATAGTGGCGGGGCGGCGCGAGGGGATTCCAGGAGATGTGAAGCCAGCCATTGCCTGTGAGCAGCTGGTCGGTGTGTTCGCAGATCTTCAGGAATTCGATGAGATTCCAGAACTGCGAGGGATCTTGAGGCCGGATGTCGGCAGCCTGGCCGAGAAGGTGTTGGGAAGTACGGACACCCCCTACCTTCTGGTTGACTTCGGGATTGCGAAAGCCAGAGTTGATGATGATCGGTCCGGCTACGACGCGTGCCGGTTCGAGCAGCAAATGACAGCCGTAGGTCAGATTTACTACATCTTGCATCGACGGGATGTTCTCAGGATACTTCCTGAGGTTAAGAAACTCACTCAGCTTAAAATGCTTGGAGAGCCTTATATTGTTTATCTCGGTAATCATAATTCCTAATTTCTAATTCTTATAGTGCTTGTTGATGATTCTGATGTACTGATCGAGTCCGAAGATCGATCCTGCGAGCAGGAACGACTGCGCCACGTAATAGAGCAGCCCACTCGCTACGTCATCAATCGCGACCACCTGATACGCCACCAGCGCGATACTGCTCACGATGAGCAATACCGCACAGGCGTACTGAGAGATCTTGAAGCCTTTCTGGTTTTCCATGACGTTCGTTTTCTCACAAAAGGGACTGTCCCTATTGTGCGATTGCTCCACCTGCAGCACCCAGGATGAGGGTGATGATGTAACTGATCACTTGAAGGATCTTCTTAACTGTTTTGTTCATAACTGTAATGTTTTAAATGGTGAATAATTAGGGTTATTTTCGTGGCCGGAACCACCTCTCTCTCTGGTTGCAAAGTTACAAAAAATATCCGAGATTACCAAATGTTTCAGAATATAATATCGAAAAAACTCAAATAATATTTGTTTTTATGCTTGTTTATTCGTATCTTTGCAGCATATAACGGAACAGAACCTATGCCTAAAGAAACGAATATAAAACATAACTCATTGAATATCAGTGCATTACCCCCCCCTATAGGCGGAGGTAAGGATTCCGACTATACTTACTCCAAGACGTTAGCGAAGTTGCTCAGGCGCTTCGTGAGGATAGCTGTGCCTGATCAGGACCAGGTTTATTTCTCCGACATTGAAATGCTCGACACCCTCATGCTCTGCGACTCAATCACAGGAACAGCCGAGAAGTGCAAGCTGTCCGCATCATACGTCAGCACCCGCATAGCGGCCATTCTTAAGCAGTTGGATCAGCGTGTGTCCGAGTGGGAAACCATCAAGGCTCTCTACGCAGAAGAGAAACAAATCTCCGATATGGAAGGTTATCTGGAGAAACTGAGACAGCGCAAGGCAGAGCTTCAATCCCAGATCAATGAAGAGACAACAATAGTAAGAGGTATGACGATGACCTATGCCGAAAAGCGAGTCCGCGACAACCAAATCTACCTCCGCGAGTGTAAATATAAGAAAAAGTAATAACTAAAAAATGAAACGATGATGAAAAAGCTATTATTATCTATCCTTTTAACACTCCTGCCAATCTTGGCAAGTGCAGAAACCGTAGAAATCGACGGCATTTGGTATAACTTAGTCCCCAAAGCCCAAGAAGCTGAAGTGACCAAGAATCCTAATATCGAAATCGAGTATGAACTCTGTAGGTCTGATAATGGCCTTCTATATAGTTCAGGTGATTATTCTGGCACCATTGAGATTCCTGCATCCGTCACATATAACGGAGTTAAATATAGCGTGACCTCCATCGACGACTATGCTTTCTATGAATGTAGAGACTTGACCTCTGTCGCAATTCCCAGTAGCGTAATCTCCATTGGTAATTCTGCTTTCTACTACTGCAGCGGTCTGACCTCCGTCACAATTCCCAGTAGCGTAATCTCCATCGGCTTAGATTCATTTTATGGCTGTACAAACCTGACCTCTGTTCATATTTCAAGCCTTGAGTCTTGGTGTAATACGTCTTTCAATGGTCCGTGGATAAATTCACATCATCTTTATTTGAATGGTGAGGAAGTAAAAGATCTAATCATCCCGAATAGCGTTACAAAAATCAGCAGCTGGGCTTTCTCTTGTTGCAAAGGCTTGACCTCGGTCACCATCCCCAACAGCGTGACCTCCATCGGCAGTTCTGCTTTCTTTTCTTGCATAGGCTTGACCTCAGTCAACATTCCTAATAACGTAACTTCCATAGGCAGTTCTGCTTTTGAAGGTTGCACAGGCTTGACCTCCGTCACTATTTCAAATAGTGTGACCTCCATCAGCGATAAGGTTTTCCGAGGTTGCACTGGTCTGACCTCCGTCACCATTCCAAACAGCGTGACCTTTATTGGCGATTCTGCTTTTGAAGGTTGCACTGGTCTGACCTCTGTCAACATAGGTAATCGTGTGACCGACATCGGGGATCAATCTTTCTATCGCTGTAGCAACTTAACATCTATCACAATCCCAAACAGTGTAATCTACATTGGATATTCTTCTTTCCAGTATTGCAGTGCTTTGACCTCTGTCAATATAGGCTTTGATGTATTTATGTCTATCTCCAATCTTGCCTTTGCCAATTGTGAAGATTTGACAGACGTTTTTTGCTTGGCCGAAAAAATATCAAAAGTTGATCCTTATGATTCGGCTGATGATATTGAAGGCTTCTACACTTCTCCTAGTGCCTTTAATGATTCTTATCCACAAGCGATAACTCTTCACGTCCCTGCAGGTTCCGTCGAGGCATATCGCTCAAGAGAACCTTGGAACCAATTCAAGGCTATTTTGGCCTTAGAAAATGTTGATAATCCTGAAATAAAAAAATGTGCAATGCCAGAGATTAGCTATGCAAACGGAAAAGTTTCTTTAAGTTGCGAAACAGATGGCGTTGACTTCATATCAGAAGTGACAGTCGCCGATGCCAAGAAATATTATGATTCTGAGTTCACTCTGTCTCAGACCTACAAAATCACCGTCTATGCCACAAAAGCCGGCTATGAGAACTCCGACATTGCGACTCGCGAGATCGTTATAGAAAACGGCCAATCCACCCTCTTCGGCGACACAAACAAAGACGGCAATGTAAATGTTACTGACGTCGTAAAGCTTATAGACATCATTTTGAACAAATAAAGAACAAGAATATGAAAAAGCTATTTTTATCCATCTTATTGATGCTCCTGCCAATCTTGGCAAGTTCTCAAACATTTATAAAAATGATTAATACTAAGAATTTGTATGAAATCCCTAAAGATTTATGTCTTTTAGGTCATAAATATTTCTTTGACTACCAAGAAGAAAACGCCATAAAAATTTATGATGAAAATTACGATCTTGTGAAAGAAATTAGTAACCCTTCCATTTTCACCAAGTATAATTATATCTATAAAACAGAGAAAAAAGATTTTGTAAGTGGAGAATGGATCATAGAAAATAGTGGGAGTCGAGAGAAATATCTATATTGGACATATCTGTATGACAATTATTATGGACAATCTTATGGGGATTGCCTTTTTTCGCAGACTCTGTTCAGTGACGATGAGAAATTTGAGTTTTATGTGCCAATTGATGTAGACATAGTATATCCAGTTGAAGAGACCGACGAGAATGGTGATGGTATTGTTGACAAAAGAGAATATTCTACCTCAATACAAAGCTCAGGAATCAATGTGATCTCTGAAGATGGAGTTGTCCTTGCAACTTTTAGAGCAGAAGGCTTCAAATTTGTATGTACTGGTTATAATGACCTAAAATTCACACGTATAGATAATACTATTTATGCCTTTATTAAAACTACTGATGCTAAAAATTCTTATGCAATGTATAAACTGGACAAAGAATGGTCAAGCGCGAGTAACCTTATTCAAGTATATAAAGAAGGTGATCTGAACAAAGACGGCAAGGTGAATGTCGCCGACGTCGTCAAACTTTTGGATATCATTCTAAAATAAAGTGGACTCTTCACATTGACATCAATCATCGGCATAAATAATGAAAGAAAGTGCTATGCAAAAGCCTTGGGACAAGGAAAGAGATGACTTCGCCTTTGAACTGGAAGAGGCATTCCTGAAGGCATTGGCGAAACAGCAGAAGGATTCGAATCCTAACAACCAGACTGTTATTGAGTCTCTGGCTGTGGCTACAGCACATGCCGTACAGGTCTATGACCAGTCTTTCAATTACGAAGCTGATTTCAAGAAACTTTTCACTCGCCAGTTTAACGAGGCCTACAATTATTATGTGGAGAACCCCACAAAGAAGAATGTAGCAATCGAACTTGCCCAAATTTGAGATAAAACTAAAATAAGAATGATACCCAAATTACCCAGAGAACTGCTCTGGACAGATAAAACTTCGATGGATGAGTTTTTTGAACTTGATCCAGTTAATGAATACTTTTATGAGTATTACATTTCTTTGCGAGAAGAACCATTTGCAGTCACATTAGACCCTGTAAAAGTGTTTAACGAGGTTTATTACCAAGCTACACGTGCAGCTTATGAGAAACCATATATGTTCGGCATTGCTCCATATTTTCAAGATATTAAAGCCAACTTGGGCTGGAACTATAGTGCAGAGCTTGTGATGTCAATGTTATACTGGATTTTTGAGGCATCTGATTCAATAAACCTGAAGAAAAGAAATTATTTCAAAGATTTCATAAAACTTCAATGCTCAGGGTGTATCTATTGGCAAACTTTTCAGAAATGCTATCAGTTGTTAAAGAGAAAGAAAATATGTTTGAAATACCGTTTTGCTCCTAAACCCGTTTCAACTCATTATCTTCGGAATAAGTATATTTACTGGTCTGACATTACGCGCAATTATGATCTTGTTACAACCAGATGCACAATTGAGCTTTGGGATAATGAAGAAGATAGAAGCGAGGTGGCTGCCATGATAAAAGGCAGTTTGGGAAAAGGCGCTGTCATAAAGAGATATGGCGCTGATGATGCAACTGTGATAAATTTATTGGATGGTTATATCAAGAATAATTCTAGCTTTGTGTATACTAACCCCAGTCAATACATAGATAATCGGTATCTAGAAGTGCGAATCAAACAATTAGAGATGGTGAACCACGCAAAGCAAAGCCGTATCGACGAATTGGAGGCTGACAACAACCGACTGAATGCATTACTCGAGAAAAAGAAGATAAACGGAAAAGCAAGGAAGTTTACTTTGGTTCAGATGGTGGACTATTGTAAGGATTGTGTGGAATGGGATGACGTAAAGTCTATAGTCGCTATGCTGAACAAGTTATTAAGACGAATAGGAACTGATGAAGATAGCGACCTTGTAGATAGTATCGAAGAAGAATTTAAATATAGGAAATACGGCGATTACATTATGGGCGACAAGAATGAGTTCAGCGGTAATTCGTCTCATAATACAATAAAACTTCCTCCAGGAATGACTCCTCAAGAGGCAATGAAATTGTTACAAAACAAATCTAAAGACAATGGCGAAGAAAGATAACGTAAGAGGTGATCACAACACATTTCAAGCTGGAAGCATGCTTGTGAAGTTCGTACAGAATAATTATAACAAGGTGCCTGGAGGCTGGGCTCCGGCTGATGATGATGACTATACCGAATATGAGGAGGTTAATGCAAGGAAGACTGCTGAGGAGTTTGTCAATGATAAGCCGAACTATTTCCAGGCAGGCAGGTTCCTGAAAGGGGTGCTTAATGCTGAATGGTTTGAAGAAGTGAGAACGCATGAAAGATATACCAAGAAATGGAGAGAGGAATTCGTGGATAAGCTATTAGATTCAGATTGTGGATGGGATATTGCCAATGCTTGGGAGAGTGAAGAAAAGCGAGAGCCCCTAAAGGCTTATGTGGTAGGTTGTCTGAAAGATGCGGGTGTCATCAGCGGTGCATACGACAAAATCGCTAAAGTAATGGGCTATGACAATAATACTTATCGGTCATTCTCACGGAACTTATGCAGAGGGAAGAAACAGGCTTATTTTGAATGGATAAAAGAATATGTTGAGAAAAGCAAGATAGAGCAGTAATATCTCTCACTTGCGACAAAGAAGGCTTGCGACAATGCTTATGAGTGTTGTCGCAAGTTTTTTTATTGAAAAAAATTTCTCCTTTGTTAATCGGTATTCCAATATGGTTTTTGTTTGCGACAAAAGTTCAACTTGAAAAATTTATTTTTTCGTCGCAAATGCGCAACGTAACTTTGCATCGTCGAAAGACAAAAATTAGTTCTTTGACATATTGCACAAGGTTTTGAAGTTTAAATTCTTCCTACGCGGCAACGACTCAGTTGTGAGCCGCGATGGAAAATCTCTCGCCAGTCTCGTGTGAGGCAGATGCCCCACATGGGACTTGGAACTATCTAATGCGCAGGAGCAATCCTTGCGCGAACATTAATTAAAAAATTAAATCTCAAAGGTTATGACTAAGAAAAGTCAAAAGAAGATGGCTACTAAGAGTAGAGAAGTAAGAGACAGAGAGTATTGCGCTGGAATGGCTAAGACTGGCGAGGTGCTTGGTGATGAACTGATCGACATGCTGTCACAGCACGGAGAATCATTTGAGGGTCTTGCGATCGAGACGTATGCCATGAGCAAAGCATGGGCTGCACTACTGGCCATCGCTCATAGTGAGGGCTTCGATGCAGAAGATCTGTTCAAGCAACTTCTTCCGTCTTTCATGAAGGACATGGATGGTTTCATCAACGAAATGGAGGAGGAAGAGAAAGAAGTAAACTAACGTAAAAACTCCGAGTGCTGTGGGATGGTTTTCCATGGAACAAAGCGCTTTACATCTCCACACATCTCACAAAACTTGGAAACAATGAAAAAGAAGAATTTCAACCGCGCAGGGTCTGAACAAGAGTACGGCCCGCGCCTCGCAGGAGAGATCCTGCACGACTATCTTGAGAACAGTAACGAACCTCTGGCTGTTGCTTATCGTGAGCAATCGGGCGATGCGGATGAGCAGGGCTGGCACCGTAACACGGATTTGTCCGTGGATCTGAAAACCCTTCTGCGCAGCGACCGCAGCATGAAGACCGGCAAGGACTATCAGGGCATTCTGCGACGCGACTCGGATATGGAGTTGGACGATTATCGCTGCCACGATCCTCACTACACGTTCACGGAGACCGTTCCACCGGCTCCCCGTAAGCGCAATCCGCACGTGTTCAAGGGCAAATACATCACGGTGACCCGCAGGGACGACGGAAGCGTGCATCCTAACTTCAAGCCTCTGAAGATTGACGAGGATTTCAGTCTCGAGAAGTATATCTCCGGCGTAGCCAACGAACTGCTCTGGGCACTTGAAGGCCTGATAGAAAATGGATAATGGATAATTGAAAACGGCTGAGTCCGTTACGTTACAGTTGTTACAGTTGAAAAAAAGAGATATATACCTCTTTTAATAATTATATAACTAATTAATAATCAGATAGTTACATTATATTTAAAGAGGAGCATACCCCTTAGAAAAGCAACTGTAACAACTGTAACGTAACGCTCGGTCAGCATAACAAATTAATTTAAATAGTTGAGAATCAATGAAATACGACATTACAAAGCCAGTGCGTCCGAAGATGCCAAAGCTCGGAAAAGGCCTTGAAGCCATTAGTCTTTTGCAATCGCAGGCCAGCAAACCCATGCATGAACCCCTTGCTCCGATGCTTTTTCCCTCACTTGGAGCTCATGTTAGTGGTTGTGAATTTATGTACCCATCGGGGGTTTGGATGGAACCATGCGGCCTTATAGCCCATATATGTGCTGAATTTTCGGGTAACAAGGGTCAGTTGGGGCTGTTGGCAGAGGCTATCTGCAGGGACTTCAGGGCTCACGATGAAGAATCAGACAATAAACTTAAGGATTGGGATAAGGCCTATAAGTGGGGGAATAAACAGGACTGTCCGCCCCGTCCCGATGTGGCTTTCTATTACCCTCCCGCAGATTGCACGCCTGCTGGATTCAATAAGAATGTAGAGGTGCTGGCCAAACAGGGCGACAAGTGTATGTACATGAACCTCCCCGAGGTGGTTATGGCCAACGACATTTGTGGGGGACACAAGAAAGTCTCAAAAATGCTGAGGTGCTGCTTCGACCGTGAATTGTACGGTCAGATGCGAGCCACGGAATCCGGTGTGACGTGTAATGCGAGGCTGCGCGCCTGCTTCACTTTTGCCAGCACCCCTGTTGACGCCCGCGAGTTCTATAAATCAGAACTCTTCAACGGCACACTTGCTAGAATTACGTTCTCCTACGTGCCGCAGCATGCCCGCGACGGCCGTATACCTCGGGTGGGCCAGTTCTCAGACGAGTTCTACGGTCAGCTCGACAAGTACCTGTTGCGTCTCACCTCTGCCAAGGGCCGATTCGTCATCAAGCCCCTCAACAAGCTCATCGACAAGATGGCTGAGGACATGGCCGAGCTGGCTGACTGCATGGACGAGTCCTGGCTCTATGCCTGCAGCAAGAGGAGCCTCGTGTCAGCATGGAGGGCTGGTTGTATACTCTATCTGCTTAACAACCAGACTTTCACCCGCTCGATGGCGGAATTCGTAGAGTGGCTTGTTTACCAGGATCTCTGGAGCAAGCGAATGATATTCTCGGACATGGTAAACGGCAAGGATATTGACCTTAATGCCGAGACACAGAAGCATGGTCCTGTGAACATGCTCGCGAGTCTGGAGAATCCCTTCAGCAAGGCGCAACTGAAAGCACTCCGCGTGCAGATGGGCAAGAGCGAGGAGGGTGCTGACGGCCAATTGCGGCAATGGGTGTTCCGCAAGCTGGTGACCTACTCCGCTGAGACAGAGCTCTACTACATGACAGAGGAATGTCTCAAGAAGTTTAAAGACAGTAAGTGAAAAGACCATGGATAAATATGATATCGAAAAGCTGCGCTCACTCCCCTGCGAGGGAGTGGCGCAGCGCTTAGGACTCACGGTAAAGCACCACAAGGCTTTGTGCCCATTCCATAACGACCACACGCCATCGTTGACCTTCAAGAAGAATAAGTATAAATGCTGGAGCTGTGGGGAAAGAGGCGACTCTATCAGTTTGGTGGAAAAAGTGCTTGGTAAGGATTTCCTTGATGCGTGCCGTTGGCTGGCGGATGAGCACAATGTGATTATTTCAAGTTTTGGGGAGCAAGATGATCCATGCGGTCAACAGAAGCCTTTCGACGCCAGCCGCTATGAAAGGTTTTTCGAACGGCCGTGGCTTTCGCCTGAAGCAAGAAAGTTTCTTTTTGAGGAGCGCAGGATCGACCCGAGGGTAGTGCGTTGGTGTAGGCTGACGTCATGGAAAGACCGTGATGGTGTGCCTTGGCTGGAAATACCTTACTTCAATCGCGAGGGTAAGCTCATAGGCATCCAGAACAGGAACCTGATAAAAGGTGCCACACCTCGCTTCAGGTTCCCGCAAGGAGGTGGCAGCATCAGCCTTTATAATCAGCCTGTATTGAACATGCTCCACCCAAACGATACGCTGTATATCTGTGAGGGAGCGTCAGACACTTGGTCGATGCTTTCTGCAGGATACAAGGCGATTGCCATCCCGTCTGCCACCTTGCTTACAAAGAAGGACGTGGAGCTGCTTCAGACTCTCGGTTCAGAGCTCTCTGTTCGGTTCGAGATGTGGCCAGACAACGACGCGCCTGGCGAACGGCTGTTCCTGCAGCTGCAGAAGGTTCTGCCCAGTCTGGTGCATCATCAGCTGCCGCCGGGCTGCAAGGATTTCAGCGAGTATTATCTGACAAAAATAACCTAAGGTTATCGTCAAATAACCTTGCCTTATTCAGCAATAACGCAAGGTTATTTTTTTCATTTTTTTTGAAAAAAAGTTGCAAAAATGTTTGGTGGTTTCGGATATTTTTTGTAACTTTGTAGCAGAATTAAGGGTGATGACAATGGCGTTTGTTCAGACCCCTGTAGTCCCCTAACTTAGGGGACATAAAAAGCGGGATGGGGTCACCCGATGTAGTTGACTCCTTAATATTCTAATACCACAAAAAACTTTACAGGTATGATAGAATTGTATTTGAGTAAGGTGACCGAGACTTCGGAAACCGAACAGGCGGGCAAGTACTACGCCCGCGTGAGTTACAAACAGACGATGAGCGTGCAGGACATGGCGCATCACATGGCAGAACACAACACGATGTTCTCGGAGGGCTCGATCACGGGTATCCTGATCGACTTCGTGAAGTGCGTGCGCGAGCAGGTGCTCATGGGCAACACCGTGAAGATTGACAACCTGGCCATCTTCAAGGCTACGGTCGAGGCCAACGCCCTGGAGACGCTCTATGACGCCGAGCAGGACAAGGTGGCCTCCGCTTCCATCGGTACGCTGCCCGAGGGCGCCAAGACCGGCGCTGCCGTGAAGGCCATCAAGCTGCTGGCCCAGTCGACCGGCGAGTTCAGCCGCGACGAGCTGAAGAAGGACGTCAGGCTCTCTTGGACCGACAAGGCCAAGGCTGAGATCGCGGCAGCAAAGTCAGGAGTCAGTAGTCAGGAGTCAGGAGACAGTAGTCAGCAGTCGGGAGGCGGCAACGGCGGTTCTCAGAACGGCGGCTCGCAGTCTGCAACCCTGGCTGCACCCACCATCAGCGGTACGACTCCGTTTGCTGAGACTACCTCTGTGAGCATGAGCGGCCCTGCCGGTGCGGAGATCCACTACACCACCGACGGCTCGACGCCAACGGCTGAGAGCACGCTCTACAGTGAGGCATTCACGCTGAGCGACACCACGACCGTGAAGGCCATCGCCATTAAGGACGGTGAGTCGAGTGAGGTTGCAAGCAAGCTGTTCACCAAGTCCAGCGGCGACGGCGACGACATGGACCAAAACTAGGGCTTCGCCAATTGATAATTCTTGCGTCCCTTCGGTAGCAAGCGGCAAAGCCGAGCGGAAAATTGACAATTGACAATTATGAAGAAGCTGATGTAAGACGAGACTCGCATCAAAGGGATGCGGGTCTCGTTTTGTTATTGAATTCCTAAGGCTTGCTTAGCAGCTGCATTAACCTTGTCAGCTACATCCTGGCCGCCTTGATAAATGTTCCACAGATTCATATAGTCGTTGTGAGTTCCGTGGGGAACCATGACCTTCGCCGGCTACAGAAGCTACCTTGTAGAACTCATCGACATCCGCATTCTTATCCACCTCTTTTTGGGTTGGAGATACGGGATTGTCTTCAGAAGCACTTGAACATGCAGTAAGTGTCAGTCCGCAGAAAAGGATGGCGGACAGTATCCATAAATTAATTTTTTCATACTTATGACTATAAGATGCCGAAGAGGTTCTTGAGGCCGCCGTCGACACCGGAGAAGCCCATGAAGGCCAGCGAAAGGAGGCCGGCGGAGAGCATCACGATAGCCATGCCCTGCATGCCCTTGGGAATCTTCACCAGTTCGAGCTGCTCACGCATGCCGGCGAAAACGGTCAGCGCCACACCGAAACCGATGGCGGTGGAGAAGGCATAGACCACGGACTGCAAGAGGTCGTAATCCTTCTGGATGCAGAGGATGGCGACGCCGAGCACGGCACAGTTGGTCGTGATGAGCGGCAGGAAGATGCCCAGAGCCTGATAGAGCGCGGGCGACACCTTCTTGAGGATGATCTCCACCATCTGTACCAGCGAGGCGATAACGAGGATGAAGGCGATAGTCTGCAGGTATTGCAGGCCGAAGGCATCGAGCACGTATTTCTGAACGAGCCAGGTGACGATGGTGGCGAGCGTCAGCACGAAGGCGACAGCAGCCGACATACCCAGCGAGGTGTCAATCTTCTTCGATACGCCAAGGAACGGACAGATGCCGAGGAACTGTGCCAACACGATGTTGTTCACAAAAATGGCGCTAATGAAAATTAATATATACTCCATAATTATTTATTTTTAACCACGAATTTCACGAATTTCACGAATTTTGCTGCGCACAGAATAATTAGTTTAATTAGTGTAATTAGTGGTCGTTAATTTCTAAGTTTATTCACGATCGCGATGAGGAAGCCGAGGGTGATGAATGCACCCGGAGGCAGTACGAAAAGCAGGATGTTGTAGGTCTCGGGCAGGAGGGTCAGGCCGAAGATGGAGCCGTTGCCGAGGAGTTCACGACAGATGCCCAGAAGGGTCAGTCCGAGGGTGAAGCCGAGACCGATACCAATGCCGTCGAAGAGGGATGCCACGGGCGACTGCTTGGAGGCGAAGCCCTCCGCACGGCCGAGGATGACACAGTTCACGACGATCAGCGGGATGAAGAGTCCGAGAGCCGCGTCGATGTCAGGCAGATAGGCCTTGATGACCAGCTGCAGGATGGTGACGAAGGCGGCAATCACGACTATGAACACAGGGATGCGCACCTTGTCGGGGGTGACGGACTTCAGACAGGAGATCACAACGTTGGTGCAGATGAGCACCGCCATCGTGGCGAGGCCCATCGACATACCGTTCAAGGCAGAGGTGGTCGTGGCCAGCGTAGGACACATACCGAGCATCAGGACGAACGTGGGGTTCTCCTTGACGATGCCGTTCTTGATGATACTGATATAACTCATATTCTATTTCTCTTGTTTTGTGGCACCCGTTTCACCGTCGGTGGCGGGAGTGGCCTTGTAAGCGTTATAAGCACTATTCACAGCGAAGAGGAAGGCACGGCTGGTGATGGTAGAGGCCGTGATGGCATCCACCTGTCCACCGTCCTTCGAAACGGTCAGAGGTTCTGCGGGCGACTTGCCGATGATGTCACCTTTCTCGCCCTTCTGGAACCACTTGTCGGCCTTGGCTCCGAGGCCCGGCGTCTCAGCATGTTCGAGCAGGGTGTAACCGAGGATCTTGCCGTCGGGATCGAAGCCCACGAGCAGTTTCAGTTCTCCGCCGAAACCGTTGGCAATGGTCTCTACAGCGGCTCCGAGATCTTTCCCCTGCGCGTCCTGCGTCTGATAGATGATAAAGGTGACATCCTTGCCCTTGGGACCTTTTGTCTGCACGGTATCGGTCTGGTGGACGGTCAGGTTGTCAACACACATCACCGTCTTGATACCGTCGGCGAGGGCCTTTGCCTTCTGTTCGTTGATGGGACCTTCTGTCAGGTGGTTCACGTAAGCGAGGATACCACCCATGATGACAGCCACTCCTGTGAGCGCCAGCACCATATTCGTCAATGTAGATTCGATTTTCTTCATAATGTCATTTACGATTTGGCAGGCACTTCGCCGAAGCGCTTGGGTTTCACATAATTGTTGATGAGGGGCGTGAACGCATTCATGATGAGAATGGCGAACGACATACCCTCGGGATAGGCACCCCAGTTACGGATGACGACGGTGAGGAAGCCGATGGCGACGCCGTAGATGAGCTGTCCCTTCGGTGTCATCGGCGAGGTCACGTAGTCCGTTGCCATGAAGATAGCACCGAGCATCAGACCGCCGGAGAGGATCACCGAGATAGGATCGGCATAGGAAGAATCGGCCAGATGGAGCAGGCCGGCAAACACGAACACCGTACCGATGATCGAGACGGGGATGTGCCAGGTAATGATCTTCTTCCACAGCATGTAGGCCAGTCCGATGAGCAGCGCCAGAGCACATATCTCACCCAGCGCACCTGCGCCGTCGGGATGGTTACCGATCAGCAGGTCGAGCGACGAGGGCAGGTCTTCGAGTACCGAGGGATCGCCACTCTTGATGGCCCACTTCATAATGGAAAGCGGTGTAGCACCCGTCTCGGCATCGAGATAGCTGCCCAGCTGGCCTACCTTCGGCCACGTGGTCATCTGTGCGGGGAATGCCACGAGCAGGGCTGCACGACCCACGAGCGCGGGATTGAAGAGGTTGTTGCCGAGGCCTCCGAACGTCATCTTGGCCACACCGATGGCGAAGAGCGCACCGATGATGATGATCCAGATGGGGAGGTTCGACGGGAGGTTGAATGCCAGGAGCAGACCCGTCAGAATGGCCGAGCCATCCATGATGGTATTGCGCTCCTGCTTCAGGATATACTTGCTGATAGCCCACTCGAAGAAGACGCAGGCTGCCACACTCGTTGCCGTCACGATGACGGAACCCAGGCCGAAGAAGTAGAACGACACGAGCAGGGCGGGCATCAGGGCGATGATCACACCGTACATGTTGCGCTCCACCGTATCGGTGCCGTGGGCGTGTGGGGAAAGTGATACAATTAATTTACTCATATACTCTTTTTCTTTTTAACCACGAATATCACGAATTTCACGAATTTTGCTGCGCATGAATAATTAGTGAAATTAGCGTAATTAGTGGTCGTTTCTATTTTTTTGCGGTTCTTGATCTGATAATGCCCATGACGGTGGATTTGCCCTGACGGATGTTGTCGAGCAGCGGACGGTGGGCAGGACAGGTGAACTGGCACGAGCCGCACTCGATACAGCTGACAATGTCCTCATGCTCACAACGCTCCCAGTTTTTCACCTCGGAGAGCTTGGCGAGGAGATAGGGTTCCAGTCCCATCGGACAGACACCCACGCACTTCGCACAACGGATGCAGGGCTGGGGTTCCTTGCGACGGGCCTCGTCGTCGGAGATGATTGTCACGGAGTTGGTTCCCTTGCAGATGGGCACCTCGACGGATGTCAGGGCCTTACCCATCATCGGACCACCGGCGAGCAGTTTGTTGTCGCCCTCAGGCATACCGCCACAGGCGTCGATGAGATCCTTCATCGGAGTTCCCATACGGACGAGGAAGTTGCCTGGATGAGCCAGACGTTTACCCGTGACGGTGGTGTAACGCTCAAAGAGGGGTTTACGCTTCATCACAGCCTCATAAACAGCGAAGGCCGTTCCTACGTTCTGCACGATGGCACCGACGTTCACAGGGATGGCAGGCGGTGCAGGCACCTGACGCTTGATAACAGCATCGACAAGCTGCTTCTCACCGCCTTGGGGATAGCGCTGCTTCAGGGGAACAACTTCTACGTTATACGTTGAACCGCTGAATTTCTCGGCGCATTTCTTCGTGAGGAGCTCGATGGCGGCGGGTTTGTTGGTCTCAATACCGATATAACCGGTCGTGACCTTGGCGGCCTTCATCAGGAGTTCGAGACCGATGAGGATCTCGTCGGCGTGTTCCATCATCAGGCGGAAGTCGGCGGTGATATAAGGCTCGCACTCTACGGCATTGATGATGACACACTCGGCCTTGGCAGTCGGCGGAGGCGTGAGTTTGATGAAAGTGGGGAAACAAGCACCACCCATACCCACGACACCGGCATCCTTGATACGGGTGACGATCTCCTCTGGAGTGAGTTCGGGATGTGCCTCGACGGTCTCCAACTTGTCGGAGCGGTCGATGGTCTCTTCCCACTCGTCGCCTTCCACATTAATAATAATCACGGGCTTGCGATAGCCTGTGGCGTCGATGGCGGTATCGATCTTAAACACCGTACCGCTGACGGACGAGAAGATCGGGGCAGACACGAATCCGCCAGCCTCGGCAATCATCGTACCGACCTTCACCTTGTCGCCTTTCTGGACAACGGGCTTGGCGGGCGCACCGATATGCTGCGAGAGCGGGAAGATGGCCTGCTTGGGCAGGGCTGCTTTCTGCGTCACAGCCTCATGAGTGAGTTTGTTCTCTTCGGGGTGTATTCCACCTATACTAAAAGTTCTGATATTCATAATGCTACTTGATTATTTGATGGAAATACTGGAATCGGTATCAAGAACGGCGCCACGGGAAACCTTCGGCTTTGCAGGCTTCTTCTCGACGGGAGCTTCTACAGGTTTCTCCTCGGGCTTAGGGGCCTCAGTCTTGGGGGCTTCTACCTTTGTTTCCTCAGGCTTGGGAGCCTCTGGCTTTGGGGCCTCGGGCTTGGGTGTCTCAGCCTTTGCTGCTTCGGGCTTTGGCGTCTCAGCCTTAGGTGCAGCGGGTTCTTTAGGCTTTGGTGCAGGAGGCGGTGTGGGGAAATTCACATCAAGAATGGCCTTCTTCGGACATACTGTCACGCACTTACGGCAGAGACGGCATTTGTTGAAGTCGATGTAGGCCAGATTGTTCTCAACGGTAATGGCTCCGAACGGACACTCCTTCTCACACTTGCCGCAGCCGATACAGCTGACGGCGCAGGCCTTCATCGCTGCAGGACCCTTGTCCTTGTTGACGCAGGAGACGAACACTCTCCTACCCTTCGGACCCTTCTTGCGGAGTTCAATGATGCCACGCGGACAAGCCTTCACACAGGCGCCACAAGAGGTACACTTGTCTTCGTCGACCTCAGGGATACCCGTCTCAGGATTGACCTTGATGGCGTCAAACTGGCAGGCTTCGGCACAGTCGCCACAACCTAAGCAGCCGAAGCCGCAGGCCGTCTCACCAGCACCACAGGCATGCATCGCAGCACAAGTGCGCAGTCCGGCATACTCAGCAATCTTTGCCCGATGCTCACAAGTACCATTACATCTCACCACGGCCACCATCGGCTCGGAATTGGCTATCGCCATCCCCAGCAGATCGGCCACTTTTCCCATGGTCTCTGCACCACCGACAGGACAAGAGAGTCCGTCGATGCTGCCAGCGTCAGCCCCTTTCACGAGGGCATCGGCCATACCGCTACAACCAGGGAATCCACATCCGCCGCAGTTCGCACCAGGCAGCAACTCACTAACCTGTGCAATGCGGGGATCTTCATAGACAGCGAACTTCTTGGAGGCGGCAAACAGCACGATAGCGGCTATCAGTCCGATGGCTCCCAAGACAATCACTGCAATCAAGATGAAATTCATAAAGCGTTTGTTTTTTTTGTTTTAGTTTGTTATGATTATTCCAGATAGAACGTCAACTGCCGGCGAATACGGTCGCGGCAGAGGTAGAGGACACCATAGTATGGCACGAGGGCTGCCAGACCACAGAGGGCGGAGAGCCCTTCGTTGCCCGTCAGCAGCAACACCAGCACCAGCACGCCCACCAGCACCAGGAACGGAATTCCAAATCCCAAGAGAAGTGCCCGGCTGGCGACAGCACCCGAAGTGGAGACCGTCACCTCCTGACCCGTCGAGTAAGCTGCCGTATCACAGCAGTAAACCTCCACAATCTTCTCCTTCGATTCTGCAGCGTGACAATGGCCCGCCACCTTACAGGCTCCACATGCTGAAGCCTGAAGGATACGCACCTTGACACATCCGTCAGCGACTGACTCTACGATTCCTGTATGACTGATCTTATTATGCACCTTGCAAAGGTACGAAGAATTTAAGAATCTTAGGTCAGAAATTAAGTATTTTTTACGAAAATAGTCGTAATCGTTTGCGAACTGCAGCCTATTCCTCCCGGCTCGATGCAAGGGCAAACCTACGGGATTCGTCAACGTGATATACCTCTTCCAGACGCGCCTTATATTGTTGTTTGGTGTAGTCCATCAGACGGATCTCATAGTCGCTCGTGATGGAGAAATACTGCACGAACTGTTCCTCGCCGAAATCGACGACATCCTCGGGATCCATATCATCGACGGCATAGAGACACAGCTTATCCACTGGCACATAGTCGTCGTCGAGCGAATAGAGCCAGAGGGAGTAGTGACCATCGGTCTCGTCGGCTGCCATGATCATCAGCCTGGCTCCCACGCTCTCAGGCAGAGCCACAGCCTTCGGATGCTTACACTCGATGAGTTCCATATATGAGACGATATCGGGCGTGACATCTTTATAGCCAGGCAGGAAGCTGACATAGTCCTCGCTGTAACTGATAGGCAGAGACTGGATCTCCAGACTGTCGTAGAAGAGTTTCAGGGGATTGTCCGACGCCTCGAGGTTCACCCCTTGCAGGGCAAGCTTTTCCTTGATCTCCAAGGCTTTGACACTATCCAGCTTATGCTGGAGTTCTTCGGGCGACATTCTCCGTCCACCACCGCAGGCCGCCAATAGGAGTACGGCCATCATCAGTCCGACGATCTGTCTCATAGCTATCTGTTTTTTAAAGGGACACTTTCTTCTTCGCAGCCTTGCTCTCGTTCTGCAGACGGTCGAGGGCGGTCACGGCATACACCCACTTCTGGGAACCGTTTATATAGGGCAGCTTGATGAAGGGTTGCTGTGTGATGGCGAAGATGTTGGCAGGATTCTCGAAGTCCTGACGCTCACCCTTACGGAAACGATAGACCACATACTTCGCGGCCTTGTCGTTCCAGTTCTCTCCCTTCGGAGCCGTCCAGAAGAGCACATAGCCATCCTCCGTCCAGATGGGCTTCAGCTTAGTGACCTTCTTGGGTGCCTTGTTGTCGATGAAAGGCATGGCAGGCTGGAGGGCAGGATATTTCCAATAGACATTGCGGAGATTGCCGCCATAGTTGCCGACATTGTCGACTGCTGCCTTGGCATACCACAGTACCGTTCCCTGCACATTGGGCATCTGGCGGTGGAGAGCCATCTTCGCGGCCTGCTGGTGTACCTGAGGATTCTTCAAGTCATGGGCCTTGACCGTACGATCCACATCCTCACCGATAATCAGCGGACGGGCTGCTGCATACTGGTTCCACCACTTGATGAGCGTGTCGTAGTCTGCTGCCTTGTGGCCAATCTCCCAATAAATCTGGGGCACGCAATAGTCGAGCCAGCCGTTGTTCACCCACATCAGCACGTCGGCATAGAGGTCGTCGTAGTTCTGAGTGCCGTTGGTGTTACTGCCGACATACGAGGTACTCTTGTTGCGATAGATGCCAAAGGGAGAGATACCCACCTTCACCCAGGGCTTCGTCTCGTGGACGGTCTTATAGACCTGTTCGATAAAGAGGTTCACATTATAGCGGCGCCAGTCTCCCTGATCCTTAATACCATTGGAGCGCTCCAAGAACAACTCATCGTCAGGGATAGACTCTCCCTTGACGGGATAGGGATAGAAATAGTCGTCCATATGCAGGCCGTCGACATCGTAACGGCTGACGATGTCCTTCACCACCTCACAGATATAGTCGCGGTTCTCAGGGATGCCGGGGTTCAGGAGGAACATCTCGTCGTAGGCAAAGCAGTTCATAGGCTTGCGCGCGGCAATATGGTTGGAAGCCAACTGCTTCGTGCCCTTGGTCTTCGCACGGTAGGGGTTGATCCAGGCATGGATTTCCATACCACGCTTATGACACTCGTCGACCATCCACTGCAAGGGATCCCAATAGGGCGATGGTGCCACCCCCTGCTTACCTGTCAGGAACCGGCTCCACGGTTCGATCTTACTCTCATAGAGCGCATCGCACTCCGGACGTACCTGGAAGATGATAAGGTTCACACCGTCTTTCTTCAACTCGTCGAGCTGGAAGGTCAGCGTCTGCTGCATCCGTTGTTTGCCCATTCCCTGGAACTGTCCGTTGACACATTGTATCCAGGCACCACGCATCTCCCTTTTCTGGGCTTCTGCTACGATGGCCATCATACAGGCCATCATCATGATTACAAACTTCTTCATATCTTTAATCAAACAAATTCAGTTTATGTTTTCTGGCTTCCTCGAGCGACAGGAGTTCATCCTGAGACTGCTGATAATCATCACGCAGTTTCTGGTATTTCTCCGTCAGTTCGTGTTCCAGCTGCTCACCGTCGTTCAACAGCCGTGCAGCCACGAGGGCATTCTGCGAGGCGTCCTTCAACCACACCACTGGTCCTGCATAGACAGGTGCGATCTTCAAGGCCACATGCAGTTCGCTGGTTGTGGCACCACCAATCATAATGGGGATGTCCATGCCTGCCCGCTGCAGTTCACGGGCCACATTGACCATCTCTTCCAGACTGGGCGTAATCAGACCACTGAGTCCGATGATGTCCACCTGTTCGTCTTTGGCTTTACGCACAATCTGTTCGGCAGGCACCATCACTCCCATGTCGATGATCTCGTAGTTGTTGCACGACATCACCACACCGACGATGTTCTTGCCGATATCATGCACATCGCCCTTGACAGTAGCCAACAAGACTTTTCCTGCACGTTTTCCACCTTCCGCCTTGTCTGCTTCGATATAGGGCTGGAGAATATTTACGGCCTGCTTCATCGTTCGGGCAGTCTTCACCACCTGCGGCAGGAACATCTTGCCTTCACCGAAGAGTTGTCCGACGGTGTTCATACCTGCCATCAGAGGCCCTTCGATAATATTCACGGCCTTGGGATATTTCTCAAGTGCTTCTTTCAAGTCTTCTTCCAGATGGTCGCCGATGCCTTTCACCAATGCCTGCGAGAGTCGTTCCTCAACGGATTGTCGAGGAGTGTGGAGTGAGGAGTGTGGAGTAAGATTACCTTGGAGGAAAGAGTCTGCGGCAGAAGTATTCTCACTCCTCACTCCACACTCCTCACTCCTCAAAATCTCTTCCGCCAGTTGCGTCAGACGATCAGCAGCATCCTTCTTTCTATTCAGGATGACATCCTCGATAATTTCAAGCTGATCTTGAGGAATATCGTTGTATGTGACTTTAGATGAAGGATTTACGATACCAAAGTCCATGCCTTTCCCTATGGCATGATAGAGGAATACAGCGTGCATCGCCTCGCGGATATAGTTGTTGCCTCGGAAAGAGAATGAAAGGTTGCTGATGCCGCCACTGATATGCGCGCCAGGCAGATTCTCGTGAATCCATGCCGTCGCCCTGATGAAGTCGGCAGCATAGGCATCATGTTCCTCCATACCTGTAGCCACAGCCAACACATTCGGATCGAAGATAATATCCTGCGGCAGCATACCTACTCTTTCTGTCAGAAGCTTATAGGCTCGCTGGGCAATCTCAATACGACGCTCATAGGTAGTGGCCTGTCCCTGTTCGTCGAAACACATCACCACCACGGCAGCACCCAGTCGCTTCACATCCTGTGCATGGGTGATAAATCGCTCTTCACCTTCTTTGAGTGAGATGGAGTTGACGATGGCCTTGCCCTGCACGCATTTCAGTCCTGCCAGAATGACCTCCCAGTCTGAGGAGTCAATCATCACAGGCACCTTGGCGATATCAGGCTCTGCAGAGATGCGATTGAGGAAATTCACCATCTCTGCCTTGGCATCCAACAGGCCGTCGTCCATATTGATATCGATGACGAGGGCACCATCTTCCACCTGTTTACGGGCGATACTCAATGCTTCGTCATAGCTTTTTTCCTTAATAAGACGCAGGAACTTCCGTGAGCCAGCCACATTACAGCGTTCGCCGACATTCACGAAATGCACTTCTGGACTAACCTCCAACAGCTCCAAGCCAGAGAGCCACATAGAAGTAGGTTTTGGAGCAGGCACGTGGGGCTTTTTCCACACTTCAGGTAATCTCTCACCTCTTACATCTCTCCACTCACCTCTAACCAATGGCACATACTTGGCGATAAACGTCTCATCAGTACCACAACAGCCACCGATGACATTCACCAGCCCTTCGTCGATAATCTCACCAATCTTGGGAGCCATCGTCTCTGCCGTCTCGTCATAGAGTCCCATGGAATTGGGCAGTCCTGCATTGGGATGACAGGTGATATAATAAGGAGCCTTTCGGGCAAGCTCTCGCAGATAGGGTTTCATCTGGTCGGCACCAAACGAACAGTTCAGTCCGACGGAGAAGACCGGATAGCTGCTGACACTGGCCAGGAAGGCATCGAGCGTCTGACCGCTGAGCGTGCGCCCAGCCAGATCGCTGATGGTCACAGAGAGCATGACAGGCACTTCCTTGCCCTGCTCCACCATCGCCCGCATCGCAGCATCGATGGCCGCCTTGGCATTCAGCGTGTCGAAGATCGTCTCTATCAACAGGGCATCCACGCCTCCGGCAATCAGACCGTTCATCTGTTCGAGATAGGCTGCCACCAGTTCGTCATAAGTGAGGTCTCTGGCAGCAGGATCGTTCACATCGGGCGACATCGAACAGGTCTTATTCGTCGGCCCCGCAGAGCCAGCCACAAATCGTGGTTTCTCTGGGGTTGAGAACTCATCTGCCACCCGACGGGCAATCCTCGCACCCTCGAAGGCCATCTCATAGGCATAATCGCCCAGATGATAGTCAGCCTGAGAGATGCGCTGGCTGCTGAAGGTGTTGGTGGAGATGATGTCGGCACCCACTTCGAGGTACTGACGATGGATATCTGCGATGACGTCAGGACGGGTTAAGGAGAGTACGTCGTTGTTGCCTTTCAGCAACCCCGGCACATCCTGAAAACGGTCTCCCCTGAAATCCTGTTCAGTGAGGCCATAACCCTGTATCTTCGTTCCCATCGCTCCGTCGAGCACGAGAATCCGTTCTTTTACTATGTCGTTAAGTCTACTCACAGAGTAATCATCTATTATAAACTGTCAACTACTTATACACCTTCATCGCCCTGTCAATCTCACGGCGGTCTTCCTTCTCTTTCAGCGTCTGACGCTTGTCAAACTCCTTCTTGCCTTTGCACAGGGCGATATCCATCTTCGCACGCCCTTTCTCATCGATAAACACCAGCAGGGGCACGATGGTATAGCCTGTCTGCTTCGTGGCACTCGCCAGTTGTCGGATCTCACGTTTGGTGAGCAACAGCTTACGGTCGCGCTTCATCTCGTGGTTGTTGTACGAGCCATAGAAATACGGACTGATGCTCATGCCCTTCACCCACAGTTCGCCGTTGATGACGGTGCAATAAGTATCCACCAGACTGGCCTTGCCAAGACGGATGCTCTTGATCTCCGTACCCGTCAGCACGATGCCAGCTGTGAAGGTCTCGATGAAGAAGTATTCAAACGACGCCTTCTTGTTCTTTATCTGTACAGGACTCTTTTTCCTGATCTGTTCTTCTGTCTTATTCACTATATTTATTCGTGTAATTCGATTAAATTCTTGCGTCCCTGCGGTAGCAAGCGTCTCCTTGCGTCGCCGAGCGAGTTGTCTTTAAATAATTGTCGCGAAGCGTTCGAGATGATCGTCAATATAGTGAGCGATGTCATCCGTCCATTCCTCCTCATGCTCCACAAACTGATCGTCGAGGTCGTCGAAGTCAGGGAACTGCTCGAAGAGTGCCATAAACTCTTCCTGCGTCATTTCCTTCTCAATCTCCTCACGATGCTTGAGCCATAGGGTATGTGCATCATATATCAGCTTCGACAGCTCGCGCATGTCCCACAGCTTGTTGAGAGCTTTGGCAAACGGGTTCTTGAAGATGAAAGTGCCATAGCCGTTATGGATCAGCTGGACAAACCCGCCGTCCATCACTTCCTCGTGCAGGGTGTTCCAGGCCAGCAACGTCATCTGGTCAGCATTCAGATCCTGCATCGTCTCTGGTGTCAGTTCACCGCCGATGCTGTCGTAGATGGCTTTCACAAACACACCAATGAAGGCATCCATGCCCTCCATCGCTGCCTGTTGCAGATCAGCATCCTTTACAATCACCTCTTTCATCGCTTCTCACTCTTTACTTTTCACTCCAGCTCAAACACTCCCGTTGGCAACTGACGACGAAGCACTTCAAGTTCCACATCCTTGCCTGGCACGATGCCATAGCTACGCATGATAGTCTCCACAGTCTTGCGAGCCAGTTCTGGATGGTTGTTCTCCTCACTGAGATGACAGAGCCACACCTGACGCAGACACTCCGTCATATTCTCCGCAATCACCTTGCCACACTCCGTATTCGACAGATGCCCACTGGGACTGAGGATACGCTTTTTCAGATATGGCGGATAAGGACCGCTCTCCACCATCTCCACATCGTGGTTTGCCTCAATGATGAGGTAGTTGGCACGCGAGATGGTTTCCTTCATCTCCTCTGTCACAGACCCTGCATCGGTCATGATGACTAAGGTGACACCCTCCACCTGAATCTCGTAGCCCACATTCTCACTGGCATCATGGGGCACGGCAAAGGGCCTTACATGGAACTCTCCCACGGTGAACGGCTGACCGATTTCGACATATTGTCTCATATTGTCGGCCACCTTCCGAGAGATACAGTAGTTGTTGTCAATGCCTTTGTGGACAGCCTTAGTGGCATAGACGGGCACCTGATATTCATAACTGAACGCCCCCACCGACTTGATATGATCGGCATGGTCGTGGGTAATCAGCAAGTGCTTTACGGACTGCAGCTGAATGCCATAGTCCTTGCAGTACTTCTTCAGTGTGCGTATGCCAACGCCTATATCTATCATCAATCCGTCTGTAGCAGTACCGAAGTAATAGCAATTGCCGCTGCTGCCACTTCCAAACGATATAAATCTCAACATGTTTGTTTATATTTTCGTGCAAAGGTACAAATAAAAGTGAAAAGGTGAAAAGGTGAAAAGGTGAAATAATAGTAGTTTCAAAAACTTTTAACGTTTCGTTTCTTTCTTTTTCACTTTTTCACCTTTTCACTCTTTCACCTTTAGAAGGGCAGTCCGACCGCGAAATGGAACGCCAGATCCCTGCTCAGGCGGGGATGGATGATGGGATAATGCGTCTCATTATCCTCGTAGGCAGGATTGACGGCCTTCATTCCAAGGTCAAAACGCAGGATGAAATAGTCAAAGTTCAGTCGCAGGCCCATTCCGTAACTCACAGCCATATCGTCGAGCAGACGGGAGAACTTGAACTGGCCCCCAGGCTGGTCCTTATAGTCGCGCAGGGTCCAGATGTTGCCGGCATCAAGGAACATCGCCCAAGAGAACTTCCAGAACAAGCGCGAACGGTATTCGAGGTTCAGGTCAAGCTTCAGATCACCTGTCTGGGTAATGAAGTTGATCTTGCCATCCTTATCCTTGTAACTGCCTGGGCCTAAGCTGCGCACACTCCATCCGCGGACGCTGTTGGCACCACCGGCAAAGTATCGTTTCTCAAACGGCAGCACCTCACTATTGCCATACGGATAGGCAATACCAATGCCCGTATGGAACACCAGCTGACTGTTCTCCCACTCATAGAGGCGGTGGATAAAGTCGATATCGAACTTCGCATATTGGGCATAGGCAATGTTGAAGGTCATATATTGACCCAGTTCGTTCTTCGACGTGTTGAAGACGTGGGCACAGAGGTCAAGCAGGTTACCGGCAGTCTCGATATTCGTCTTGACTGCTGTCCGTCCGTTGTTATAGACATAGCCGAAGCCGATCTTCATAATAAACAGATCCTCGTAGTTGTATCTCAGGATAGCGTTCGAGTTCGAATCGTCAGACAGATACTCATCGCGGAAAGTCTGGCTGATCCAGGGCATAAACACATAGTTCAGGTCAATGAGATCCAAACGATAGCTGTTCTGGCTTTTCTCCTGATTCCACTGATAGTGCCAGCCGGCAGAGAGAACACGACGATGGAACTCAGGACGGTCCTGCGAGTCGAAGAGCAACGACACCTCACTGGTGGCGATGATGCTCCTACGATAGCTGGGACTCAGGAAGGGGAAGATGAAACGCGGGAACGACAGACGGCTCTCCAAACTGTATTCGAAAAAGTCCTGATTGCTGTAGCCCTCCAGTCCGCGGATGGCCTCATATGCACCACGCAGCTGCACACTTAGCACCTCCGACCCACGGAACAGGTTACGGTTCTGATACGTCAGCGAAACGGCTGCACCCAGGTCACCTGACGTGTTGGTACCTTCAGGCTGGAAACTGATGGTCGACGGTTTGTTCGTCTGCACAAGAATCTTTGTATCCAGAAGCGCTGAGTCGGGCACCTGCTCGAAGTTGATATTCGTAAACTTCACAGCGTTCAGACGGCCGAAATGGTTGTAGGTCTTGCGCAGAGCCGCAGCAGAATATGGCTGTCCAGCCTCGATGAAGGTGTTCTCATCCAGCACATGACGGCGCAGGTGGATGGATGAGTCCGGCATACCGCTGACGAAACTCACATCACGAATGAAATACTGCGTGTGCAGCGAAGTGCTGTCGTCTGACGAACGGTAGTAAGGATGCAGCACGAGCGTCACATCGACGTTCTTTTCTTTCTCATACCGGCGGGCACGATAGGTAATGAACTCCTTATGGAAACGGAAGTAACCACGGTCTTGCAAATACGACGTAATCCCGTTGCGCTCCTCATTCAGCGCCTCGGCACTAAACTGTTTGCCGGCATAGAGCGTACTGTTGCGACGCATCAGCAACTTGTCAATCAAAGAGTCCTGGATGTCTGTCTCATACTGACGGATTTTATACGCCGGACCAGGACGCAACACATAGATGGCATTGCACTTCCGCTTCTTATAGTCCACATACAGCGACACCTCTCCATCGAGATAGCCCTTGTTTTCCAAAGCTTGTTTCAGGTCCTCGCAACTCTGACGCGCCAACAGAGTGTCAAACACCACTGGAGCCTCGCCCATAGACCACAAGGCACGATTTACCCACGTGCTGTCACGCCCGGCTAACGAATAGATGCCAAGTGGTACCTTCACCGTCGACAGCCAGCGCGTGTTGCTCTTCTGCCTCACATAGTCCTTCAGCTCCAGAGGGTTGATGTCCTTGTATTTATCGTCCGTCACCACACGGACTTTATTCAGCATATACGAGCCATCAGGCAGATGACGGGTAGCAGAACAGCCGCACAGGAGCAACGCCCCTGCTACCATCGCCAAACACTGTTTCACCATCGGAATTTTCATCTGCCTGTCTGTAATCATCTGCAAAAGTACAAAAAAAGCCACAGATTACACAGATAATCACAGAAATTTTGTACCTTTGCACAAAAAAAGTGGCAATCAGTAAGAATCAGATCAAATCCATCCGTCAGTTGGAGCAGAAAAAGTTCCGCCGTCGTGAGGGTCTTTTCGTGGCAGAAGGCACGAAGGTGGTCGGCGACCTCCTCACCCACTACCAGCCCCACTCCCTCTTCGCCACCAACGAATGGCTGAAGGATCATTCATCTGCCATCAGCCATCTTCCATCTGCCATCACTGAGGTCACCGATGAGGAACTCCGTCGCTTGAGCTTCCTCCAGCACCCGCAGCAAGTCCTCGCCCTCTTTCCCATCCCTGGGTGTCCGTTAGGCACACCTCCCTTTGGGGGAGGCTGGGAGGGGCTTGCCCTTGCTCTGGATGGCATCCAAGACCCAGGCAACCTCGGGACGATTATCCGCATTGCCGACTGGTTTGGCATCGAACAGATCTTCTGCAGCGACGATACTGTCGACGCTTGGAATCCGAAGGTCGTTCAGGCCACTATGGGCAGCATTGCGCGCGTAATCATTATATATATTAATCTCTCAGAGTTTCTCGACACCCTGCCTGCAGACTTCCCCGTCTATGGTACCCTGCTCGATGGCGACAACATCTACACCCAGCCGCTCACCCCTCACGGACTCATCGTTATGGGCAATGAGGGCAATGGCATCTCTCCAGAGATCCGCAAAAAAGTGAATCGTCGCCTCCTCATCCCCAGTTATCGCACAGACGACACAGCCGAGAGCCTCAATGTAGCCATAGCAACTGCCATCACCTGCGCAGAGTTCCGTCGTCGCAAGTGATGGCAGCAATCATAGTCAACTTGTTTTATTCCTGAATCTCGGCCCAGTAAAGATAGGGATCACGAGGAACAGGCAGCGACTTCATATAGTCGGCAGCCTTGTCCTTGGCGAAGGGTTTACCATCAAAGGTACATTCGTCGAGCTCGCCATAGACCTCAAGGGCAGTCATACGATGGACCACCTGACTCTTCTCGAGTTCGTAGATCTGCGTGAAGACAGCAGGTCCTCCGGCAGATCCGGCGATGCGCAGCCAGCCCTTGCCGCCACGAACCTGAGTGAACGAGGGATGTAACTTGTCTGTCTCCACGCCAATCAGTTGGATCTGATCGTCCTTCACCGTGAAGAATGCACCATGTTTGTCATCCTTGTCACGCATCCAGAGTTCTTCGTTGAAGTCATCGTCGATGTCTATCCAACGGTACTTCGTCAGCTCGTAGTACTTATTCTCATGCGGGTCGTTGTCGAGGTAGAGCTTACGCAGGGTGGCGATATCCTTCTTCCAGAGGGGACGCGATTCGTCTACCAACTGGTGGTAGACCTCCAAAATCTGACGCTCGAGCTTACCGTTGCGGAGTCTGAACATACCGACGGTAGCACTCTCTGGTGCACGATGCTCGAAAGTGAACTCGAGACCGTCAGGTCCCTCGAAGGCGGCGCCAATGCCACTGGAAGCGTACTCGCCACCGTCATCGACATTCCACGTGGAGTTCATATCCTGCCCGTCGTACTGTCCCTCTACAGGAATCGAATATACCTTGTCACCGTCTGTAACCACTTCGAGGGCAAAGACCTTCTTACCCTTCGGCTTGAACTGGAGGATGCCATACTGATAGCGGTTGCCGATGGTGTAGGTGAGCTCTGAGCGCTGCGTCTTCATAGCATACTGCTCTTCGAGTTGTTTAATGACGGTTGCGGGCAGGGGTTTCCCGGCGTCGAAGGGTGATTCAAGTTTTGTGGCGAGTCGTTTATGCGTCTTCATATAGTCATCGTGGATGATGACGTAGAGAGCAGCGAAATGATCGCCTCGCAGGGCGTCCTTCGGATTGACGAGGGCATACTTCATGCCCGGAGCGGGAATCGTCGAGCGGCTGTGCAGTTCGCCAGGGAAGAGATCCTCACCATCAGGGTTCTTCAACTGTTCGCCAATGCAGCGGATGGGCACAGACTTCATGTCGTCCAGAAGCATCTGCGTATAGCCTGCAGCATTGCGACGATAGGTATCAAACTGCTCCCACGCCTGATGGGCATCTGTGAAGTACTCCATCATATCGTGTTTCTCGTAGAAAGCACGGTCAGGCTCCTTCGCGTCCGTCCAATAGACCACCTGCATATGGTCTGGATCGAAGTAATAGAGGAATACAGGCTGTGGCGTGGTGTCGCGCACCTCAACCACAGCACCATCAAGACTGTCGACAGCGAGGGAGTCGCTATCGGCTCCACTCGCTGTCTGACTTTTACTTGTGCATCCGGCCATCACTGCCAGCGCACTTGCAACAATGAAAGAAAGATTTCGTCTCATCACTCCGTCGTCTGAGGTGCCGGCTGTGTCTGAGTGTTCTTACCCTTAGAGGCGAGCTCCTTCAGCTTGTCCTTGCCCTTGAAGGCGAAGACCCAGATGAGGAAGCCTGCAATAGCGAGGAGGCAGATAGCAAGCACTGGACGGTAGAAGAGCCATGCGAGGGCAATGACGATGAGCGACCACACGATACCGATGACCGTGCAGACGATGCCCACGCCCCAGCCGAAGATGCCTGCGATGAACGGCACCACCTTGAGGATGGTCTCAAGGAATCCAAAGATACCCTTCAGACCGCCGATGATGATCATAATGCCGAGGATACGGAGGGCCCAGAGGATCATGTTGTTGGCCTCTTTCTCACCCTCGATGATCTCGTCGCCACTCTTCTTACCCATCACGAGCGTCTGGAAGCGCTTGCCGTTCTTAGCCTTGTAGGGTTTGAAGCTGTCGCCTTCGACCACAGCCATCACAGTGACCTTGGCAGGCACTACCTTCTCGAAGGTCACACGCACGTCACCCACCTCAGGAGAACCAGGCACACGTCCGAAATAGAGTACGTTGCTGGCCTGATGGACATACTGCAGATCCTTCTTATTCTCAGCATTGGCCATCTGCTTGTTCAGAGAGTCCGTCACGGCCTGGATAGAGTCGAGCTTAGCCCTCACAGAGTCAGGCAGCAAGGCCTTGATGGAATCAGGGATGGCCACCTGGGCAGGCTGCTGTGCAGGTTGTGAGACGGCCTGCGAGATCTTATTGATGGCGGTATTCACCAGACCGTGGGCACGCTCATAGGCAGCCTGTGCCGACTTGTCGAACTGCTTCAGCAAATCCTCGCTGATGGCGAGATCGATGCCTTCACGGGAGGAGATGCGATGGAAGAGGCCCTCGGGAAGCGTATAGGCACCCCACTTCACGTTCTCTGCCCACTGCTCAGAGTCGTCGAGGGTAGTCAGCACAGAGTTCTTGTTCTGATAGGCGGGATCATGGAAATTCGAAGACTGGATAGGACTCGACACCCACTCCTTGGTGTAGGTGTAAGTGGTCGTGGTCACTTCCTTACCACCGAGTTTGTCCTCACGCTTCGTCTGTGAGTGCTCCACCCACTGGTAGTACTCCACATTACGACGAATGGAGATGGCCTTCGCACCGATGCCGAACTGGGCGTCGGTGAGGGAATCTTCTGTCGTGGCCATAGCGGTACCACAGATCAGCTCGCCTTCGAGCGAGGCGTCTTTCTTGTTGGGATTCTCCATCTCGACATAGTTGTTGCCAGCTTCGTCGAGCATCTTCTCAGTCTTCACGGCACGTCCTTCGTTCCACCACAGCAGCGCAGTACCCAATACAAACATCAGGAATCCGCTACCAATAGCCTTGAAAGAGTTGCCTACTCGGGTGCCATAACCCGTCGTTGTTACTTCTTGATAAGCCATTTTGATTTTTGATTTAATTAATGATTTATTGTTGATTTTAGTGATTCTGATTGATTACGGGTGCAAAGTTAATCATAATTTCCGAAATATCGAGCAATTATGGACTAATTTCTGTGGCACTGTAATTGATTTTCAGGGCATAGGCCTGTTGCAGGGCTTGTTTCACGTCGCTGACGAGCCCCATGGGCGCATGACGGTCCGCACGGAAACTCACCGTCAGACGCTCTGCATTCTCAGGAGAGAGCTTGCTGCGGATGGCATTGATGCGCGCTGGAATCTCCTTCGGCGACACAATATCGCCATTCAGCTGCACCAGCCAAGTATTGTCCAGTCTCCTGACTCCTGACTCCAGTCTCCTGACTCCTGACTCCTGTCTCCTGACTCCTGACTCCTGACTCCTTGTCTCCCTGTCTCCTTGTCTCCCTATATATATATTCACGATCGCGGGATGGCCCGTGAGTTTCTTCACCTCTGAGCCTGCAGGCACTTCAAGGCGTACCTTCACCTCATCGCTGCGCATGTGGGTAACGATCATAAAGAAGAACAACACGGTGAAGATCAAGTCAGGCATCGACGCGACATTCAGCGAGGGCACCCCATGACGGCGACGGTCATGAAACATACTGCGCATGGGTCTCATTGTCTACCTCCTTTCTCTTGGAGAGACTCGCTGATGCGTTGTGGGTAATATTCGTTGACGAGGGAACGCTCCTCAGCCGTCAGCTGGCGATAGGTCTTGCCATAGCGCTTCTGCGAATACTGCTCGCGCAACTGATGATAGGCGGCGACGATAGCATCCTGCATGCGGAAATAGGCCTCGTAGGTGGTCTCACGGTCTGCCTGGATGGCAACGATATGTTCCGTCCTGTTCACCGTAGCCATAGAGACTACGGCTTCTGACAGTTCTTTCAGCGTCACAGGCTTTCCATCACAGGTGAGCTGATCGTGGGCATCAAGTTCGACACGCATCACGAGGTCTTTATTCACGTCCTGCGGCTGGGAGTTCTCCACGGGCGGCGATGCCATCTGTCGCAAGAGTCCCTTGTCCGTGTCCATCGACGATGTCACGAGGAAGAAGATCAGCAACATGAACGAGATGTCTGCCGTCGACGTGGTGTTCAGCTCCGGAATCTGCTGACGAAAGCGCTTACGAAACATCCGATAATCAGGAGGATTGAGGTATAGATAAACATATCCGTAGCCTTCAACCAGAACACACTGGTGAAAGGCTGGCCGTTAGTCATGACGGGGGAGGAGGAACCCAACAGGAACGTAATAACAAGACAAAGGAGTAAACCGATGAGCACGCACCACCCTATCCTACCCGCTGGTACACGATTAACAATATCGTCACCCTTACGACGGGTTCGCATGCCATGCCACACGCTATAGGCCGTCACGCCAAGGGCAACGGCCAGCACGATGTACATCAGCCAAAGCATCACATCGGCAAAGAATGTAGAAACCAGACTATTCATCCCTTTTTACTTTCCACTGTCCTCTTTCCACTTTCCTCTTTCCACTCCGTGATGAGATCGAGGAGCGTGATGGCGGATTCTTCCATCTGGGCCGTCAGACGTTCAATCTTCGAGAGGATATAACTGTAAAACAGTTGCAGGATCAGCGCCACCACGATACCGAAGATGGTCGTGATCAGCGCCACCTTCATACCACTGGCCACGATGGTGGGACCAATGTCGCCCGCCTGTTGGATCTGGTCGAAGGCCATCACCATACCAATCACCGTTCCGAGGAATCCCAGAGAGGGAGCCATTGCGATAAACAGTTTGATCCACGAACAGCCCTTCTCAAGGTTGGCGGCTTGCAGACCACCATAGTTCGTGATAGAACGCTCGATGGCATCCATCGACTGATGGATATGCAACAACCCCTGATAACACACGCTGGCCACAGGACCACGGGTATTACGACAGAGCGTCTTCGCACCTTCCACATCATTCTGTTTCAGACGGTTCTCAATGTCTTCCATCAACTTGTTGGCCTTAATCTCAGAGAGCGTCAGGTAGATGATACGCTCGATACAGAAGGCCAGTCCCAACACAAGGGCTAAGGCCACGAGCGACATAAAGCCCGCGTTACCGTCGATAAACTTGGTCTTTAACTGTTTGTGGAAGCCACCTTCCTCTATGTCTGCTTCAGGATCGTCGAGCACCATAGCCTCGGCAGCCAAAGAATCGGCAACGGCCAAAGAGTCATCAGGCGTCACAACCGTCACAGCCACGCTGTCTTTGGGGGAAGGATTTTGTGCTTGTATCGTTTGCGCGAAAAAGAGCAAACAGGTAAGTGCAATCAGAATAGTCAGTCTTTTCATAATCTTACTATATCCTGCGGAGAGAACAGGATTCGAACCTGCGAGCCAGTTTTGCCGGCTACACGCTTTCCAGGCGTGCCTCTTCAACCACTCGAGCACCTCTCCTTGTTGATTTGCGGATGCAAAGGTAATCATTTTCCTTGAACTTTAAACTTTGAACTTTGAACTTTATGATTTGTTAACTATACCTAAGACTCTTTCCGCATTGGCAGTAGTCACAGCATCCACCGTCTTTTCACTGACGCTATAGACCTCAGCCAATTTTTGACAGACATGAGCCACGAAGGCGGGTTCGTTGCGCTGTCCCCGCATGGGCACAGGGGCCATATAAGGGGCATCGGTCTCCAACACGATACGATCCAAAGGGACGGCCTCTTTAAGTGTCTCGGGGAGTTTTGACTTCTTGAACGTCAACACACCACCGATGCCCAACACAAAACGGTCGAACTGTAACAATTCCTGCGCTTCAAGTTCATTGCCCGTAAAACAGTGGAACACGCCACCAGACAAATTGTCCTTATACCTCTTTAATATATGAACCATCTCATTCTGTGCCTTACGACAATGGATCATCAGCGGCAACTGCAGTTCAACGGACCATCGCACCTGTTCCTCAAACGCCTGTAACTGAGCCTCTTCGAACTCACGGCTCCAGTAAAAGTCTAACCCCACTTCACCGATGGCTATAATACTAGTGGAGGTATTCAAGTGCTGATAGATCGTGTTAAGAACCTCGCGCCAATCTGAGCGGACTTCCTCCGGATGGAGGCCGAGCATAGGAAAGCAGTAGCCTGGATAACGGTCACAGAGGGCCATGACCGTCTCACAGGATTTGAGATCGATCCCTGGCACACCGATGGCCTTCACCCCAGCCTCGCGAGCCCGATGCACTACAGCCTCTAAATCTTCTGCAAATTCTTCTCCATCTAGATGACAATGAGTGTCAATCATTTTTTCTGCCTCCAGTCATTTCTCATTCCACATTCCACTTACCTCTTTCCACAACAACAGCTACGACTGTCGTTTCATCATCGCAGCGGCATAGGCCTTCAGGATAGCCTTGCGCTCCTCGCTGACACTCACCTTGTCCATAAAGGTCTGGGCACGGACATAGCACTCCTCGATCTTCTGTTCACACAACTGACGAATGCCTATCTCATCATAGAGCGCCGTCACAGCCTTCACCTTTTCATCGCGATCAAAGGTCTTAGCCTCAATCCAACGAATCAGCTCCTGACGCTGTCGGGCATCAGCACGGTTCACGGCATTGATGAGCATATAGGTCTTCTTGTTCGAGGTGATATCACCACCGATATTCTTACCAAACACCTTCGGATCGCCATACACATCGAGCAGGTCGTCCTGTAACTGGAAGGCGAGTCCAATTTGTTCACCGAAGCCATAAAGATGATCCTGATCTTCCTTCGAGGCATCGGCAAGGATGGCGCCGATCTTGAGTGCACAAGCCAACAGCACGCTCGTCTTCAGACGGATCATCTCGATATACTCCTCCTCCTTCACATCGTCGCGTGTCTCGAACTCTACGTCGAGCTGCTGTCCCTCACCAATCTCATAGGTTGTCTGCATGAACGTAGCGAACACATCCTTCAGATAGTTCACATCACAAGCTTCGATACGCTCGAAAGCTTGCAGCAGCATCGTATCACCAGAGAGGATAGCCTGGTTGGCGTCCCACTTCTTGTGAACAGTCTCATGACCACGACGCATATCGGCATTGTCCATCAGGTCATCGTGCAACAGGGTGAAGTTATGATAGGTCTCCAGTCCGATAGCCTGTGTCATAATCCGCTCAGGATCATCCTTAAAGAGGTTATAGCCCATGAGCATAAGCACAGGGCGCACACGTTTGCCACCAAGCGACAACACATACTTGATAGGTTCATACAACGAGGCAGGCTTGCGGTCATAAGCCAGACCGTCTATCGCCTCATTCACTTTCTTCAATAATTCTTCTGGTTTAAACATATCTCTCAATTCTTAACTCTTAACTCTAAATTCTCAATTAAAAATTAAATACCACGGGGATACAGACCTTCGTTCGGCAGGGTTTTGCATCCATCAGTCCAGGCTGCCATTTCGGCATCATCTTGAGCACACGCAACACCTCATTGTCGCAGGCACGATTCAGGTGTTCCGTCACTTCCAGGTCAGTTACGCTACCATCGCGGTTAATGATGAACTGTGCCACTACCCTGCCCTTTACCTGCTGCGACTGGGCGGAGGAAGGATAACGCAGATTCTTTGTCAGCCACTTCATAAACTCTGCAGCACCACCAGGGAACTGTGGCAGATCCTCTACCACGCGGATGTCAACTGGTTCGTCGTACATATCCACCACCTCGGGCTGTTCAGGAGTTTCCGGGTTTTCCAGAATTTCAGGAGGCTCAGGATTTTCCGTCATCTCTGGGGCTATCTCCACATCATCCTCCACAAGCCTTAGCTCCTCACTTTTCGGCTGTTCTGGCACCTTCTCTTGCGGCAGCATCATGGGAATCTCGTCCTGATTGCGCTTCAGGGGTTCCAACTCCAGTTCGGCTTCCAAGTCATCATCCACGTCGAAGAAAGCCCAACCCGAATCGTTACTGTTCCATTCGAGCGCCACAAAGAGCAAGGCGAGCACCAGGACGAGTCCCAAGAGGAACCCCTGCACGCGCTTGCCTTCCAGGTCAGCCTGACGACTTTTCTTCTCTTCCATAATAAAACTGGCTTTCTTCCGTTTATTAAATGCAAAGGTAAGAATAAATTAAGAATTAAGAATTAAGAATTAAGAATTAATGGATAAGAATTAAGAATTATTTTGTAATTTTGCACCCGAAACAGAAATTTTGATGTTAAGTAGATATAGGAAGATAGAGGAAGATAGCCGTCTGACGACGGTGGAAGATAGAGGACAATACTCTGCAAACCATCATTCTGCAGCAAAACTATTGTCCTTTATCTTCCTTTATCTTCTTCTATCTTCTTCTATCTACTCACAAGAAAGTCAGACCGCCTATAATTTCCTCCGTCTGCCCGTCAGCGCCCATGTGGCTGCCTTGGGTGGTGAGAACATCACCATCACGGATGACGATGCGACGGTCATCTTCCACAACCCTGCCCTCATCAATGGTGTCAGCGACCGAACCATCAACCTGAATTACATGACGTATATGGAAGGGGCGAAGACCGCCAGTGCTGCTTATATCAAAGGCATTGGCGATCGTGGTACGTGGGGTGTCACCGGACAGTATATGGACTATGGGACGATGAAGGAGACGACGGCAGACAATCAGGATCTGGGCACGTTCTCCGCCCGTGACATCGCTCTCGCAGGTTCCTTCGCCTATGCCCTTACAGAGACGCTCAACGGTGGCATCACCGCCAAGGTCATCTCTTCACATATTGGTGGATACAGTTCAATGGCCGTAGGTGTAGACCTCGGATTGAACTACTTTGACGAAGAACGCGATTTGAGTCTCTCTGCTGTCGCACGGAACCTCGGCGGACAGGTGAAGGCCTATGACGATACCTTCGAGCGTATCCCACTCGACCTGCAGGTGGGTATCACGAAAGGCTTGGGCAATGCCCCCTTACGCTTCTCACTCACCCTCAGCCGACTCAACGACTGGGATGAAGCTTTCGGCCGTCATATCGCCATCGGGGCCGACGTCCTGCTCTCTCAACAAATCTACGTGGCTGTAGGTTATAATTTCCGTCGCGCCAGTCAGATGAAAATCAGCGAGAGCGACGGCTCATCATCCCACGGTGCAGGACTCTCTATAGGAGGAGGACTCTCACTGGAACGTTTCAAACTCCACATTGCCTACGGCAAATACCACGTCAGCGCATCATCACTCATTTTTAACATAGCATACACATTATGAAGAAGATCACTATTGCTATCGACGGCCACTCCTCGTGCGGCAAGAGCACGATGGCCAAGGACCTCGCACGCGAGGTGGGTTACGTCTATGTTGACACGGGCGCCATGTACCGCTCCGTTACGCTCTATGCCCTCCGTCATGGATTCTTCCTTGAGGATGGCACCGTCAAGACCGATGCTCTCGAACAGGCTATGTCCGACATCCACATCTCGTTCAAGTTCAATCCCGAGACAGGACGTCCTGACACCTATCTGAATGGCGAGTGCGTTGAAAAGGAGATCCGTTCACTCGAAGTATCCAACCACGTGAGTCCCGTTGCTGCCATCCCCTTCGTTCGTACAGCGATGGTCGCCCAACAACAGCAGATGGGCAAGGACAAGGGTGTGGTGATGGACGGTCGCGACATTGGCACCACCGTCTTCCCCGACGCAGAACTGAAGGTCTTTGTCACAGCCTCTGCCGAGGTGCGTGCTCAGCGCCGCTTCGATGAGCTGAAGGCGAAGGGTATGCCTGCCGACTATGACGATATCCTGAAGAATGTTCAGGAGCGCGACTATATCGACTCTCATCGTGAGGTGTCGCCCTTACGCAAGGCTGACGATGCCCTCGAGCTCGACAATTCCAACATGACCATCCCTGAGCAGAAACAATGGCTGCTCGACCGCTTTAATGAAAAAGTAAAAAGGTAAAAAAGTAAAAAGGTAAACAGTAAAACTAAACAGTAATAATGATGAAAAAACTATTCTTATCAACCATTCTGGTCATCGCTAGCTCATCTGCCTTTGCTGGCGGTCTGATGACCAACACGAACTACCACATCGCCTTCGACCGTATGTTCGCCCGTGGCGCTACGACTGAGATTGACGGTGTGTTCAGCAACCCCGCTGGTCTTGCCTGGACTCACGAGGGTCTGCAGTTCTCACTCAACTTCCAGAAACCCTGGCAGCGTCGAAACATCGAATACGGTGGAAAGACTTATGAGGGCATCGCCTCAGCACCTATCGTGCCAGCCCTCTTCGCATCGTATAAGAAAGATCGCATCGCCCTTTCGGGTATGATTGGCATCGTGGGCAGTGGAGGCTTCGTTGAGTACAGCGAAGGTGTGCCCATGTTCAACGTGCTGCTCAACAAGACCATCTTCGATCTTTCGTCTGGTCTGTCGAATGTTACACAAGGCGCCATTCCTCCCATCACCCCTGATCAATATTCCATCGAATCCAACATCAAGGGTAAGCAATACATCTATGGTGGACAATTTAACTTTACCTATAAGATTGCCGAATGCTTCTCTGCAGCTGTAGGTCTGCGCGCCAATTACTACGACGGCTACTATCGCGGTCATGTGATTGCTGGTAATCACGCTACCAAAGGAACCCTCGCCAAACTGTTGCTCGACGTCGACCAGAAAGGTTGGGGATTCACTCCTATCGTCAGTCTGAACTACCACAAAGGTCCACTGACACTCTCAGCCCGTTATGAGTTCCGCACGAAAATTAGCACAACGAACGACACCAACGTGCTGGAGACCGAACTAAATACAACTTCAATGGTTGAGGAACCTCTGACAGCTCTTGTGATGGGTGGTGCCCTCAAACCAGAACAGGCTGTAGCTATCGGCCAGGGTATCCGCGAGAAGATGGGTGGTGGTCTGAGTGCCTATACTGCACCCTACGAGGATGGTGCTAAGACACGCTACGACATGCCTGCCCTGCTCTCCATCGCTGCTGGCTACGAGTTCACCCCGAAACTACGTGCTGCTTTCGAGTACCACTTCTTTGACGACAAGAACGCCAAGATGGGTGGTGACCGTCAGGAGGAACTCACCCACGGCACTCACGAGTTCCTCGCTGGTGTCGAGTACGACATTAACGAAAAGTTCACTGTCAGCTGTGGTGGTCAGCGCACGGACTACGGTCTCTCCGATGGTTACCAGCAGAACACGTCGTTCGCCTGTGATAGCTACAGCGTTGGCCTCGGCGGCGCTTGGGACCTCAACGAGCAGCTGCGTCTGAACTCCAGTTCCTTC
>JAEEGG010001162.1_pt1 | contig 72720 bp, 60 predicted proteins | sample 9134161 | NCBI WGS metagenome assembly JAEEGG01 (sample SAMN16246543, study PRJNA631951) | gut metagenome | biome: gut microbiome; feature: rumen; material: CR-attached | host: Bos | place: Iran: Karaj | collected 2018-10
GTAGAGCTCAAACGTGATTATGTTGCCTATGCCGATCCAACCGACAATCCTATGGGGCAGAATTTCCAAATTTATGTTGCTGCTCTCTTTCCCAATGGGGTATGTACCACCAAGCGTATTATGAACCGAGAGGTTGTGAACGGAAATGCTGGCCATGCTGTAGGCGTAAAATGCCTGAAGCCTGGTGAGAAGTACACCTATTATTTTGGATCGGCATGGAGCAAGAACGATGTTCGCTCTTTCCGTGAGTGGAACCTGCGCATTGATGAATTTCTCGATGCCTTATACCGCCCGTTACAGGTAACAGTTTTGTAACCCTTTAATATTAACTTATAAAATCTAATCTTAAAAATGAAAAAGTTACTTTTAGGTGATGAAGCGATTGCCCAAGGTGCCATTGATGCCGGATTAAGCGGTGTCTATGCCTATCCTGGTACTCCATCGACTGAAATCACGGAGTACATTCAAGAGTCGCCACTTGCCAAGGAGCGTGGAATTCATTCACGTTGGTCTACTAATGAGAAAACGGCCATGGAAGCCGCCCTCGGAATGTCGTATATGGGCAAGCGTGCCCTCGTTTGTATGAAGCACGTTGGACTAAATGTATGCGCAGACCCCTTTGTTAACTCTGCAATGACAGGTACTAATGGAGGTATTATCGTGCTAGTTGCTGATGACCCTTCGATGCACTCATCACAGGACGAGCAGGACAGCCGTTTTTATGGTAAGTTCGCCATGATTCCTACATTCGAGCCAAGCTCGCAGCAGGAGGCTTACAACATGATGGCTGAGGCTTACGAACTGTCGGAGCGTATGAAGTTGCCCGTGCTAATGCGAGTTACGACGCGTATGGCACATTCTCGTGCTGTTGTGGAGATTGCTGATAATGCACGTCCTCAGAACGAGATGAACTATAATTCCGTAGCAGCTAATTGGGTACTGCTGCCTGCTAACGCCCGTCGTCGTAACGATGAGGTGACTGCGCAACAGGGTGAGCTCGAGCAGATGGCTGCTGAGAGCAAATACAATCAGTATGTTGATGGGCCAAACCACAAACTTGGTATTGTTGCAAGTGGTATTGCATACAACTACCTCATGGAGTGTTTTCCGAACGGATGTGATTATCCTGTACTCAAAATCAGCCAGTATCCGCTTCCTAAAAAGTTGGTGCGTCAGTTGGCCGATGCCACCAACGAATTGCTTATTATCGAGGAAGGACAGCCCTTCATCGAGGATATGGTGCGTGGTGTTATTCCATTCGGAAAGAATGTTAAGGGGCGCCTCACGGGTGAACTCCCACGTACAGGCGAGTTGAATCCTGATTTTGTGAAACGTGCTCTTGGTCTTCCCGAGGCCACTAATTACGAGAAGTGCAACGATGTTGTAGCACGTCCGCCAATGCTTTGTCAGGGTTGTGGCCATCGTGATGTGTACACCGCACTCAACGAGGTGCTTCGCGAATACGATAATCCTCGTGTCTTTGGTGATATCGGCTGCTATACACTTGGTTTCCTTCCTCCATATAAGGCTATTCACTCATGTGTCGACATGGGTGCCAGCATCACTATGGCGAAAGGTGCTGCCGATGCAGGTCAGTGGCCCTCTGTAGCCATTATCGGCGACTCTACATTCACTCACTCGGGTATGACAGGTTTGCTTGATGCTATTAATGAGAACGCTGACATCACTGTCATTATCAGCGACAACCTTACAACTGCGATGACTGGCGGTCAGGACTCAGCTGGCACCAATAAGTTCGAGGCTATCTGCCGTGGTTTAGGTATGTCAGACGAGCACCTTAAGGTGGTCGTCCCCCTGCCAAAAAATATGCCTGAGATTACGCAGATTCTGCGTGATGAGATCAACTATCATGGTACGAGTGTGATTATTCCGCGCCGCGAGTGTATGCAGACCCTGCAGCGCCATTTGAAACAAAAGAAAGCAAAGGAGAACAAGGCATGAAAACAGATATTATCTTGTGTGGAGTAGGCGGACAAGGCATCTTGTCTATTGCTACCATCATTGGTGAGGCAGCTCTGAAGGAGAACCTCTACATTAAGCAGGCTGAGGTGCACGGAATGTCGCAGCGTGGTGGCGACGTGCAGTCCAATCTTCGTATTTCGTCCGATCCCATCCGTAGTGATCTTATTGCCTTAGGTGGTGCCGATGTCATTATTTCAATGGAGCCCATGGAGGCTTTGCGCTATCTGCCTTATTTAAATAAGAACGGATGGATTATCACGTCGAGTGCTCCTTACGTGAACATCCCCAATTATCCCGATATGGATGTGGTGATGAAAGACCTGGAAAAAGTTGATAACGTGATTATTCTTGACATCGAGAAAGCCGCAAAGGACAATGGTGTGCCCCGCTCGGCCAATGTTATTCTTCTTGGAGCAGCTCAGAAGGCTCTTGGCATTGAGTACAATAAACTCGAGGATGCCATCCGTCGTGTCTTTGGTCGAAAGGGTGAGGCTGTGGTTGACGCCAACATTAAGGCTCTCGCTATCGGTCGTGAGGCTCAGAAGTAGTCATCATTACTTATTTTATATTAATAGTAGAATATGATAACTCCTATTAAGAAAGAAATTGTTGACAATCTTATCAGTGAGTTTGGCATTCAGGATTTTGCCAAGGCAACTATTCGTGAGGTGAAACGCGTGGCTCAGTTTGCCGAGCAAGAAAGTGGGGTTGAGTTCATCAAAATGGAGATGGGCATCCCGGGTCTACCTGCAGCAAAAGCTGGTGTGGAGGCACAGATCAATGCATTGCGGAACGGTATTGCCAACAGCTATCCCGACATTCAGGGGCTTCCGGAACTCAAACAACAGGCATCGCGTTTTGTCAAAGCTTTCATTGGCGTAGATATCAATCCTGAAGGTTGTGTACCTGTTGTGGGTAGCATGCAGGGAACTTTTGCTTCGTTCCTTACATGCTCACAGACCGACCCGAAAAAAGATACTGTGCTTTTTATCGACCCCGGTTTCCCTGTGCAAAAGATGCAGCTACAGGTAATGGGTGTTAAGTATAAAACCTTCGATGTATATGAGTTCCGTGGTGAGAATCTCGGTCCCAAGCTGGAGAGCTATCTGAAGGAGGGAAACATCTGCGCTATCGTCTATTCCAATCCAAACAATCCGTCGTGGATTTGCTTCAATGAAGATGAGTTGAATACTATTGGTAAGCTCGCCAACCAGTATGATGTCATCATCATGGAAGATTTGGCATATTTTGCAATGGATTTCCGCAAAGACCTTAGCACACCTTTCCAGCCCCCTTATCAGGCCACCGTTGCACGCTATACCGACAATTACATGCTGCTCATCAGTGGTTCAAAGGCATTCAGTTATGCAGGAGAGCGTATCGGTGTCGTCTGCATCAGCGACAAACTTTTCCATCGTCATTTTGACGCGCTTGCTGCCCGTTACGAAGGACTGCCTTTTGGCTTGGTGTTTTCTACCCGTATGCTCTATGCTTTGTCTTCAGGTACGAGTCATAGTGCTCAGTATGCCATGGCAGCCATGCTTAAGGCAGCATGTGACGGAGAGTTCGATTTCCGCAACGAGATTAAGGTCTATGGCGAACGTGCTCACAAGTTGAAGGAAATCTTCCTGCGTCACAAGTTCTACGTAGTTTATGACCGCGATCTTGATGAGCCTATTGCAGACGGTTTCTATTTCACTATTGGCTATCCCGGTATGACTAGTGGCAAACTAGCTCACGAGTTGATGTACTATGGTGTTAGTGCAATATGTCTGGTTACCACAGGTAGCCATCAGGAGGGACTGCGCGTATGTACGTCATTCATTGAGGACCATCAGTACGACCAGCTGGAAGAGCGCATGACATTGTTCGAGCAGAATAATCCTGTGGAATAGCACAGTAGTCTCACACAAAAATTGCAGTAGCAGTAGTATTCCTTTAAGAGCCTGTGGGTTTATTACCTCCAGGCTCTTTTCATTTATATGTGTTGTTAATGCTGGTTATGGTTCTAGTTACCCTTTCATCAACAGTTTCTGTAATACCTCCTCTGCTTTGTGCAAATCCTCAGGCGTATCTATTCCAATAGTCTCGATATCAGTCAGACCAACCTTGATACGGTAACCATTCTGAAGCCAGCGCAGTTGTTCAAGACTCTCCGCTATTTCTAAAGACGATTGTGGCAAGCATGTAATCTGGGCTAATACCTCTGAGCGATAGGCGTAGAGTCCGATGTGTTTTAGATAAGGATAACTAGAGAGCCATTGTTTTCGGTCAATACCGCGGCAATAAGGAATGACAGACCGGCTGAAATACATTGCATAGTTATTATTGTCTACGACAATCTTAGGTGAATTGGGATTCTCAAGCCCCTCTATACTTTTGAAAGGCATTCCGAGAGTTGCAATCTGAGTTGCTGGTTCGTCAAAGCACTTGCATACAGTCTCTATTTGTGAGGGCTGGATGAACGGCTCATCGCCTTGAATGTTAAGTACTACATCAAAGTGTTGGCCAATAGTCTGATATGCTTCCTCGATACGGTCCGTACCACTTTTATGCTTGTCGGAAGTCATGACAACTTTTCCTCCGAATTCGGTAACAGTTTGGAAGATGCGCTTATCGTCGGTGGCAACGTAAACTTCACTAATGAGACTGCTCACTTGTTCATGTACTCGTTGGATGACAGGCTTGCCTCCAAGTAAAGCTAATGGTTTGCCCGGAAATCGTGTCGAAGCATATCGGGCAGGGATGATGGCAATAAATTTCATGTGTTTTATGAGGTTTTGTGCAAAAGTAATAAAAATTTTGTAAACAGATTTTGGACTATAGCATTTTTTTCTTATTTTTGTGAGTTGAAACTAAAACGAATATCAGGTGAAGACAAATATACTATCAATAATAATGCTGTTGTTTCCGCTTTACAGCAGTGCCCAGAAGATATCCATGGGCTCATGTGTGACGCGTGATGGAGGCGAGTTCAAAGGTGAAATGGTTGCCGGCAAACCCCATGGTAAAGGCAATACAGTTTTTAAGAATGGAGATACTTACGAAGGCGAGTATGTCCGTGGAAGACGTCAGGGGTATGGTGTCTATACTTTCTCTGACGGTGAGAAATATGAAGGACAGTGGTTCCAGGACCAGCAACACGGTCAAGGAACTTTCTATTTCATGAATAATAATAAATATGTAGGACTGTGGTTCCGCGATTATCAGCAGGGGCATGGCATTATGTATTATTATAATGGTGACAAGTACGAAGGTAACTGGTACCAGGATCATCGTAACGGTAAGGGGAAATATACATATGCGGGCGGTGAATACTACGATGGAGAATGGAAATTTGACGAGAAGTGGGGCCGTGGTATTTTCGACTGGAATGACGGCACAACCTACAATGGGATGTGGGCACATAACCTGCGCAATGGCAAGGGAACAAATAAATATGCCGATGGCGACGTGTACACAGGCGACTGGAAGGATGACATACAACACGGTAAGGGAATCTATAAGTTCCAGAACGGTGATGTCTATGAAGGCGATTATGTTCAGGGAGAGCGTACCGGAGAAGGTATTTTCAAGTATGCCAATGGTGATAAATACACGGGCCATTTCAGTGAGGGTGACAAATCTGGACAAGGTACACTTGTTTGGAAGAACGGTGACGTCTATACGGGTCAATGGAAGAATGACAAGCAGAACGGACACGGAAAACTGACGAAAAAGAACGGTGACGTGTTTGATGGAAACTTCAATAATGGAAAAGTTCATGGCGAAGTTATCATCCACTTTAAAGATGGAATGAAGTTCAAAGGTATTTTCAAAGACGGTAAGCGCAACGGACCAGCCATTGAGGAAGAGAAAGATGGTACCCGTTTCGAGGGAACATATGTTGATGACAGACGTGATGGTAAGTTTGTGATTAAAGACAGAAACGGCCGTTTGAAAGAAAGCGGCGTATATGAGCGAGGAAGAAAGATAATTGATAATTGACATTAATAATTGATATTTAGATGGTAGTAGACACGCTTGACAACTTGAGCAAGTATGAGGCATTGAACCCTTTGTTCAAGGAGGTAATTAAGTTTCTTCAGGAAAACGACCTGAATAAGTTGGAAGAGGGTAAGTATCCCATTTGTGGAAATGACCTGTTCCTGAACCTGACAACAGCTAAAGGGAAAGCTCCAGATGAAGCTGTAATGGAGACGCACAACCGGATGATAGACATCCAAATCCCACTGAGCACGTTAGAGACCTATGGCTATACGCCGCGCACAGACTTGCCAAAGGCTGAGTATAATGAGGAGAAGGACATTACAAAGATACCCGGTATTATTGCGCAGGATTATATCACATGCACACCAGGTATGTTTGCTATTTTCTTCCCACAAGACGGTCATGCTCCTTGTATCTCAATGGAGAAAGAAATTAAAAAAGCAATATTCAAAGTAAAAGCATAAAACCATGGTTAACAAGAAAGCTACGGGAAAGGTGGAGGCCGCCCATAAGACTTCCAAAGCTGCTGCCAAGCAGCATATAGGACTTGTGAAGAACGATATGTGGTTGGAACCTTTCGAGGCTGCAATCCAAGGTCGCCACGATCATGCGTTGTGGGAAATTGGGAAACTCACTCAGAAAGGTAAACGTAGACTAACCGATTTCGCCAACGGGCACGAGTATTACGGACTGCACAAACTTGCTAAAGGGTGGGTGTTCCGTGAGTGGGCACCCAATGCAACCGAAATCTACCTTGTTGGTGACTTCAATGGCTGGCAAGAAACTGACCGTTATAAAGCCAAGCGTATAGAAGGAACAGGCAATTGGGAACTCCGACTGTCTGAGAAAGCCTTGAAACATGGTGACTTGTACAAAATGCATGTTCACTGGAATGGTGGTGAGGGCGAGCGTATTCCTGCATGGGTCCGCCGTGTGGTACAGGATGAAGAGACGAAGATTTTCTCTGCTCAGGTTTGGAATCCCGATAAACCGTATGTGTGGAAGAAAAAGAGTTTTAAGGCAAAGACAAATCCTCTGCTCATCTATGAGTGCCATATAGGTATGGGACAGGATGCGGAGAAGGTTGGCACCTACACAGAGTTCCGTGAGAATGTGCTGCCGCGTATCAAGAAAGACGGCTATAATTGTATCCAGGTAATGGCTATTCAGGAACATCCTTACTATGGGTCGTTTGGTTATCATGTGAGCAGTTTCTTTGCGGCTAGCAGTCGTTTTGGAACACCTGAGGAATTGAAGGAACTCATTGATGCAGCCCACCAGGACGGAATTGCCGTCATTATGGATATTGTGCACAGCCATGCAGTAAAGAATGAGGTGGAAGGTCTTGGTAATTTGGCGGGCGATCCAAATCAGTTCTTTTATCCCGGTGATAGACACGAGCATCCAGCATGGGACAGCCTCTGCTTTGACTATGGCAAAGACGAGGTGATGCACTTCCTGCTTTCCAATTGTAAATACTGGCTTGAGGAGTTCCATTTCGACGGATTCCGCTTTGATGGTGTTACCTCGATGCTGTATTATAGTCATGGACTGGGTGAGGCCTTCACTAATTATGCAGATTATTTTAATGGTGGAGAGGACGACAATGCCATCTGTTACCTTACATTGGCAAACAAACTTATTCATGAGGTGAATCCTCATGCCATTACTATTGCCGAGGAAGTGAGCGGAATGCCTGGACTTGCTGCCAAGTTTGAGGACGGAGGCTTCGGCTTTGACTACCGTATGGCCATGAATATTCCCGATTATTGGATTAAAACCATTAAGGAACTGAAAGACGAGGATTGGAAGCCCAGTTCCATTTTCTGGGAAGTGAAAAACCGTCGACCGGACGAGAAAACCATTAGCTATTGCGAAAGCCACGATCAGGCATTGGTGGGCGATAAGACCATTATCTTCCGTCTCATTGACGCCGATATGTACTGGCATTTCAAGAAAGGCGATGAGAACGAGGTTGCCCATCGTGGTATTGCACTTCACAAGATGATTCGTCTGGTCACCGCTGCAGCCATTAATGGAGGCTACCTTAATTTCATGGGAAATGAGTTCGGACATCCCGAGTGGATAGATTTCCCACGCGAGGGCAACGGATGGAGCCATAAGTATGCGCGCCGACAGTGGAATCTCGTCGACAACAAAGAGCTTTGCTACCATTGGCTTGGAGATTTCGACCGCGAGATGATTAGCGTCATCAAGAGTCAGAAGAACTTCAATAAGACACCTGTGGAGGAGATTTGGCACAATGATGGTGATCAGATTCTCGCCTTCAAGCGTGGTGATTTGATTTTCGTATTCAACTTCAGTCCTAACAAGTCGTTTACCGATTATGGATTCCTTGTGCCTACGGGCAGCTACGATGTGGTGCTCAACACCGACTCGAAAGATTTTGGCGGCAATGGACTTGCTGACGATACGATGACTCACTTTACGAACTTCGATCCACTTTATGTGAATGATCATAAAGAGTGGCTTAAGCTCTATATTCCCGCACGTTCAGCGGTGGTGCTGAAGAAGAATTGATAACCAACATTAGATAATAGGCAATTGATTCTTCTGGACCTGCCCAAAGTATGGAAACGTTTATTATGCCTGACGGTGATTTTATTCATCGTCGGCATAATTTTTGTACCTGATGAACTTGACTATTATTGCGGCAAGGCAAAACGGGCTATTGATAAGGGTGATTATTCAACTGCTCTTGAAGTAGGCAAAAAGTCGTACCATACAAACGACGAGTTGACTACATTGCGAGCATATGCTCTTTATAAGCAGGGGAAGTTGGCTGATTGCCTTTTTGAGTATCCCCTTTCCGGCCGCTCGGCCTCATTGAAGATGCTTCCTGCCGACGACAAAGACCGTGTGCTCTGTGCAGACCTTATGGATAAAAATCTCGATTTGTTCGCACGACATCTGATGCGGTATTACTCTGTGGAGTCGGAACACTTGCCCAAGCATTATCGTGAAGCTCTCATTCTATTGTCCCATCTGCGGTCCAATCCAATTATTATTTATCGGAGCAACGTTCTTGAGGCTGACTATGTCGATTATCAGCGTATGGAGAAGACTGCACCACAACCAGAGGCAAGAAAAAACGTGCTTCGTAATGTCTATGGAAGCACGTATTGGTATTATTACGATTACGGAGAGTAATACATATGCCTTAAATTCGGTGTCAAGCTGATTTCCATTGATTAGAGCAGCCTTCTGGATTCATAGAGCAGCCCTCTACAAGCGTAGAATTGTCCTTTACATTTATAGAGCAACATTCGTTATTCTTAATGGGCATTTCTTGATACCTTAATATTAATACTTACTATTTCTTGTTGGCAAATAATCTCCTTTTTATTTTATACCGCTATTCCTTGAGAATACTTATTTCGTATAAAAGTCAATCATCTCGCGAATAAACTTTTCACACACGTGACAGAAAGTAGGATTTTCGTTCGTGCGCATACGGCAGTCTTGCTCAGGACGGTAAACGCCTTTCAGACTATAGCCGGCACCTTCGTAAAGTCCTACGCCGTCGACCTTGCCTACCATATTCTTCCACTTAGCGTTAAAGTTCACTTGCGTGGTAATGTTGGGCTCCCACGGCTCAACGTCAGTAGGGTACATTGGTATGGCTTCCTGCTCGTAGGCATATTCATCGGCGAGGCCAGCAAAACTATGTCCGAATTCATGTACGACCACAGGCTTGAACATGCGGTGGTGGGTCATCGACAAGTTGTAGGAATTAAGAATACCCCCACCTCCGTATTTGTCCGTATTGACGAGAACAATAATATGTTCATATGGAATCCCAGCCAGGCAGTCGTGTAGTGCCTTTAGGTTCAGCGTTGTCAGATAACGGTCGCTATAGAAGGTGTTAAAGTGAGATCCCAGCGCAGTTTGTTTCCATATTCCATTGCCCGGCTCACTTGTTCCGCTATCTTTTGAAGGCGATTTAACGGCCACAATGTGGAAACGGTTGCGCAAGCTTTTGAATGGTTCGTGTGCGAAAAGAGCTTCCATGGCAATGTTGGCGTCATCGATGAACGTTTGCATCTCTTGTTCTTGGTAGCCTTCCGCTACGTATGCAATGTGTATGCATCTGCTTGTGTCGGCAGCTTGTTGCAAGGTGACATAAGGTGTAAGGTTTTCTTCACCGATGTGGCGAATCAGAATGTCGTTCGGGGCAACTGTATGGGTAAGCGTTGCCATAATCTGGCGGCGGTTATTTCTTAAATCAACAGTAATGTCGACCGTGTCCTTTGGCATTGGCACGAGGAATACGTTCTCAAAGCTTTTCTTGATGGTTTTTGCCTCATCGTATGACAGCCACTCCTGAAAGAGGGTTGAGAAAGAGTTACGATAGATAGCCAGTCCTGTACGGTGGTCACGCACCGTGATTTGTCCATTACCTTCTACAGGCAGCTCTGCCAGCCTTTTGCGCTTGCCAAACCATTTCGGGCTGACATTCAGTTTGTCCACGTAAATGTCTTGTCTGGAGGCATTACCGGAAAAGGTGTAATCGATTCGGAGCGTCTGTCCTGTAAAATAATTGTCGAAGTCCTGGGCACTTGTCGTCATGCAAGCGAAAGCCAGGGCGGATAATAAAACTGCTTTTCTTATCATGGTTGTTTTGCTGTTAGTTGATCTAATTCTTTTTTCAATTCCTTGACGTAATACCGTTTCCAGTCTTCTGCCTTATACCGTTTCCTTCCAAGTTGAAGAAGGTCTATGTCCATATTAACGACACACTTCTGGCGCAAATCTGGTGCGTCTCCACACTGTGCCTCAATGCTTTTCAGGACTCGTCGTATTTCATCGTAGTTAAGCGTAGAGGTAGCTTGAGCCATGCAGTTTGTGTATATAGGTGTATTAACACCAATGGGCTCTGTCTGAACATTATTAGTAAAGGCAATGCCCTCAAACGCGGCACTTAGCAAGAGTCTTGCTTTGGCCATGTGCTCTGCCGCATGGTTGTTACTTCCTATGCACAAAATGATTTTTGCCATTGCTTCTGTTTGGTGGTTTTTACGGATGATTCTGTTGAAGTTTGTTTGTGCGTAGTTCCCAAAAAGCGACTGCCGAAGCGGCTGCAACATTAAGTGAGTCAACACCGTGGCTCATTGGTATTCTCACAACGTAGTCGGCATCACAGATATGCTCATGTGGAAGTCCGTCACCTTCTGTCCCCATGATAATGGCTAATCGGGGTTCACACTTAAGTTTTTTATCGTCCAAGGGTACACTATTATCTGTGAGCGCCATTGCTACGGTCTTGAATCCCATAGCGCGTAAACTGCTAATAGGCTCATGAATCCATGTCCAGGGAACAAGAAATACGCTTCCCATGGATACCCTGATGGCGCGCCGGTTTAGTGGGTCGCATGAGTTTGGCGTGAGCAGTACGCTATCGATCCCTAATGCAGCTGAGGAACGGAAGATTGCACCAATGTTAGTCGTATCTACCACACCGTCGATGACAACTACACGAGATGCATTCTTGCAAACATCCTCAACAGTTTTAGGCGCCTTTCTCCGCATAGCGCACAATACGCCTCGCGTAAGCTGATAACCAGTTAGTTGTGCCAACAATTCACGACTTCCTGTATAGACGGGAATATCACCGCAACGGTTGATGACCGTAGCTGCATCACCTTCTATGTGGCGTTGCTCACAGAGGATTGCCAATGGTGTATAGCCAGCGTTAAGGGCCACATGGATAACCTTAGGGCTCTCGGCAATAAAGATACCTTTTTTAGGTTCAAGCCTGTTGCGTAGCTGGGCTTCTGTCAGAGAGCTGAAGGCCTCAACGCCAGGATGGGATAGTGAATTGATTTCTATGAGATTCATAGTCTTATATGCATAGATAATGCGTTTCACTCGCAAAGTTACATAAAAAACATGGGAAATGCAAAAGGATTGTTTGTTTTTCTTTAGCATAGCAGGATGATAGTTTGTTCTTCTAAATCAGAGTGCATAATAAAAGTCGGAATTGCAAAAAATAGTATGTTGCAAAAAAATACTTAGTTTTTTATGCTGAAAAGAATGATTTCTTTCATCTTTTTGTTTATCTTTGCAAATACAATCTTGATAATAACCAACCAAAACAATCTCTGAAATGAAAGATTTTAATTATTATGCACCTACAGAAGTCGTTTTTGGTGCACAATCTGAAGAAAAAGTTGCTTCATTGGTAAAGAAATATGGTGGAAACCGCGTACTTGTCCACTATGGTGGCCAGAGTGCTATTCGCTCAGGTTTACTTGAGAAGATTTGTCGTTTACTCACTGAGTCAGGACTTTACGTTGAGTGTTTGGGCGGTGTGGTTCCCAATCCTCGTCTGTCAAAGGTACGCGAGGGGATTAGTCTGTGCCGCTCCAGTCAAATAGATTTTCTGTTGGCTGTTGGTGGCGGTAGTGTCATTGATTCTGCGAAGGCAATAGCATACGGAACGCTATATGATGGTGACGTATGGGACTTCTATTTGGGCAAGGCTAACGCCACGTGTTGTCTTTCTGTGGCCTCCGTACTCACCATTCCTGCTGCAGGCAGCGAGATGAGCGAGGCTAGTGTGATTACGAATGAGGATGGTGATGTGAAATTGGGCTACTCCAATGATATCTCTCGTCCGAAATTTGCTATTATGAATCCTGAGCGTACCTTCACGCTACCGCCTTATCAGACAGCAGCTGGCGTCACTGATATGATGATGCACACCATGGAGCGCTATTTCTCACATGATGACGATATGACACTCACCGATGCTCTTGCTGAGGCTGTCCTGCGTACAATGAAGGACTGCGTTTTTGTTGTGCTGAAGGATCCTGAGGATTATCGTAATCGTGCTCAGATAATGTGGGGCGGCAGTGTGGCTCACAATGGACTTACTGGTTGTGGAATGCGAGATGATTGGGCAACCCATCAACTGGAGCACGAGTTGAGTGGTATGTTTGATGTTACGCACGGTGCAGGGCTTGCTGCTATCTGGCCTAGCTGGGCACGGTATGTTTGCCATGAGAACATAAGCCGTTTTGTAAGATTTGCTGTGAATGTAATGAATGTACCAAACGATTTCACAGATCCAGAAGGAACGGCTTTGCGTGGAATAGAGGCTATGGAGATATTCTATCGTAACATCGGAATGCCTGTGAATATTCATGAGTTGATAGGTCGTGAAATCACTGATGAAGAAATACACGAGATGGTGCGCAAGTGCAGTAGAGACTTTACCGCTACCACAGGCAGTTTCAAGGTGTTATATGCTGACGATATGGAGGCTATTTATCGTATGGCTAGATAATACAAGTTTTTTCCATATATAATTTATATGAAGATGAGAAGGTTGTTCATCTTAGGCCTCATTCTTTGCTTTGTACGGGTGTATGCAAAAGATGAGACAAAAGTGTTTTTCAATCAGGTGGGGTATTATCCACATCAAGAGAAAGTGCTTGTAGTTGAGGGATTGCAAGTTAATGATAAAATGAAAGTGACCAATGCTGATGGTCAGGTTGTACTTACACCAACCGTGACGAGGACTGCCGTTTCTCCATGGTCAAAGCGAAAGCGTTATATAGTTAATGTTTCTTCTATTCAACGGCCCGGGACTTACACCCTGCATTGTGGGCGATATAACACGGACTTTCGTGTTGTTCCACAAGCTTTGCACGATGTTTCGGTTGCAGCACTCAAGTTGTTTTATCTCATTCGTTCTGGCGTTCCTGTTGATAAAGAATATGCGGGAATGTATGCGCGTCCTGCAGGCCATCCTGATACACGTGTGTTTATTCATCCATCTGCTGCATCCGTGGAGCGTCCTGCTGGAAGCATAATCAGTTCCCCCTTAGGATGGTATGATGCTGGAGACTACAATAAGTATATTGTCAATTCAGCATTCTCTGTCGCTATAATGTTCCAGGCATATGAACAGAACAAAGCATACTTCTCCAATCTTGATACTAATATCCCAGAGAGTCGAAATTCTACACCTGATATTCTAGACGAGCTGATGTTTAACCTTCGTTGGATGCTTACAATGCAAGATCCAAACGATGGTGGAGTTTATCATAAACTTACCACCCCTAATTTTGAAGACTTTATTATTCCTGCAGATTGCCGTCAGCCACGTTATGTTGTGGCAAAGAGTGTAACTGCAACGCTCGACTTTGCTGCAGTCATGGCACAGGCGTCACGAATAATGAAAGGCAATCGTGACTATGCTGAATTCTCATTACAAGCAGAGATTGCGGCACGCCAAGCATACGTATGGGCAAAAAAACATGAGCAGGCATTCTATAAGCAAGAAATACTCAACAGCAATTTTCAGCCTGCAGTCCTTACAGGTACGTATGGCGACCATCAAGCATCCGATGAGCGTTTTTGGGCAGCCACAGAGCTTTATCTTTTGACTGCAGATGAAGCATATCTGAAAGATGTACGTTCTTTCATGCCCGAGCGCTTTAACGTGCCGACTTGGGGGAATGTTGCTGGTCTTGCTGCATTCTCGTGGCTTGCAGCACCTGATTGTGATGTGCGTAAGACGATGCTTGCACAACTGAAAGCATATGCCGATGCTACTGTTGCTGTTGTTCCTTCCTCCTGTTTCCAGTCCTCTTTTGGTAACCAGCCGCGTGATTTTGGTTGGGGGTGCTTGGCTGAGGGATGTTGTTGCTCAGGTGTCGCGCTTCTCTATGCCGACCGTTACATTGCCCAAGGTCATTATCTGCACTATGCACTTCAGAATGCTGATTATCTGATGGGGCGTAATGCCACAGGGTATTGCTTTATTTCTGGCTTTGGCGTTAAGAGCCCGCAGCATCCTCATCACCGTATTTCCGCTAGTGATGGTATCGATGCACCATTCCCTGGTATGCTTGTTGGAGGTCCTAATCCTGGCCAACAGGATAGAGAGTCGGGTAATCTGTCGTATCCGAGCAACTATCCTGATGAGTCATATTTAGATGATGTTGGTTCATATGCCTCCAACGAAGTAGCCATTAATTGGAATGCATCTCTTGTGGCATTATTGTTCTGGTTGGATGCTGAGTTACAATAATTCATGAACTACAACAGGTTTAAGTTATCAGAATAAGACGTTCAATAATTTTTTGTATATGAGTACTTCTGAAGACGCCAGTCCTATTTACAGTGCGGCTCAACTGATTGCCTATATTCAAAAACAGGGTTTTCTTCCTTTATTGGAGAGTGGCATTAGTGGGTTCTCTGCTGAGGGCGTTGTAGACGAAGATTGTCGGTATGTACTATTGCCTGATGGCGGCTGGGATTGGCCGTTGTGGAAGTGGAAGGGTGAGATTGTCACTGAGGGCGGTTGTGTTTATGGAAAGTTTTTCAACAAACACGCAGGGTTCGTGAGTATGGATTGGTGGCCCGATTTCTGTAATTATCGTCGCCATTCTTATCCTGAGCCGCAAGAAGGTTCAATTGAAGAGGCTATACTTTTCACTCTGAATGAGCATGGAAGTCTGATTACTCGTGAATTGCGTTCCCTATGTGGTTTTACCGGGCCTAAGATGCGAAGCCGTTTCGACAGTTATATTACGCGTCTGCAGATGGCTTGCCGAATAGTGACAGAAGATTTTGTCTATCCGCTTGATAAACACAATCGGGAGTATGGTTGGGGATGGTCGCTACTTAATACTCCTGAGCGGCTTTACGGTAACGATGTGTGTGAGTGTGAGCGCACGCCTGAGGAATCGTTTCAACGAATGAAAACTCATTTGGAAAGGATCTTACCATGGGCGATGGATAGCCAGATAGAAAAACTGCTCAAGTAAAAAAGTGGAGGAGTAATAAGTTCGAAGATTTGAGTATAAAGTCGTGAGCGTAAAGCTAAATAAATGAATTTGTGATTAAGGCATTGCTTTACAAAATGAAGTAATTACATATTTCAAAGTCGTATCAAGAGGGGATTCTGATATTTGTTTCACAATGAACGTTAATAACATTGTTATAGATTAAACAATTCATATTTATGTACGTCTAAGAAACAGTATTTATTTGAAACTAGAATTATCAACTATGCTCAAACGGCTTTTTCTAGCACTCATCATGCTCTTTCTGACATGTTCCATTCCTGTCGTTGCCCAGTCTGAATTGTTGACTGGTAGAGTTATGGATGTTCAGAGCCGTCAGCCGATGGAAAAAGCCACACTCCAATTATATAAAGTACAAGTCAAACAAAGTGGTAAGGCTGATACGACTTTCGTTGCAGGCGCACTTTCAGACGAACGTGGTAGATTCTCATTTACACGTGTCGGTTCTGGTAGCTATGTGCTGAAAGTTTCTTTTTTAGGGTATGAGAAGTTGATGAAGAGCTTTAGTAAGTCGGGTAGCCAGTCATTGGCGCTTGGTGATTTGCAGATGAAATCTGAGACGGTTGAGATAAATGAGGCAGTGATTACGGCTAATTTGCCTAAGATGGTCATCAAAGATGATACAGTGGTATATAACGCTGATGCTTTCCGGGTGCCCGAGGGTTCTGTCATTGAGTCTCTCGTCGAGATGCTGCCAGGTGCAAAGGTTGACGACAACGGCAGTGTCTCAATTAATGGCAGGAATGTGAGAAGGTTCAAAATGGACGGCCGTGACTTTATGACTGGTAACAATGATGCGGTCATGAAAAACCTACCATCATATGTGGTTGATAAGGTGAAAGCCTATGACGAGAAAAGCGATCTCTCGCGTATGACAGGTGTTGACGATGGAAACGATGATTTTGTACTGGAGTTCGTTACCAAACGCAGCATGCGTAATGGCTTACAGGCGAATCCTGATGTTGGTATTGGAACTAATGGCCGATATGGCGTAAGATTGACCGCTATGAAACCTTTTGGAGCCACGCGCTATACGTTTATGGGTAATGCGAACAACGTGAATGACAGGAATTTCTCAGGGCGTGGCGGAAGAGGACGAGGCAATCGTGACGGACAACGTCATGCGAAAACAGCTGCTCTTGATGTTAGCTATGAGAATGATAAGAATCTGAAAGTGAATGGTCGTGTGACGTGGAACCACAACGATGCTGACAATTGGAACCGTACGGGCTCAGAAAACTTTGTTAATACACGTGGGGGCGCGTTTTCGAATAGTGTGAACCAAAGCTATTCGCGAACGGATAACTGGACAGGCGACATGAATCTACAGTGGAACATTGATAGGCAGACAACTCTCTCGTTCCGTCCAAATTTAAGTTTTTCAACCAACGACAGCCGTAGCTTTTCCACATCAGCTAGCTTCAATGTTAATCCTTTCGATTATGTTGAAGACCCATTGAGCAATGAAGGACTTAATAGCATGGATCAGCAAGGACTGATTGTGAATGGCCGACAGAATAAGTCTTCTGGATACAGTAGCAACAAAAACCTGCGCTCGCAATTGCAATTATACCATCGTTTTGGAAACAAGGGCAGGAATATTGCGCTTACCTCGAACTTTAACTATCGAAACGGCAAGAATAGCAATGCAAGCCTCTCGGCAGTGCATCTTTATCTCACTCCTGACCAGAGTGGTAATGACTCAACTTATCAGACTAACCGTTATACACTCTCTCCATCTGATAATTTGAGTTGGTCGATTGGAGCAACGTATACAGAACCAATTTATACCTTCAAAAGAAAAAACACAGAGCAAGATTCGTTGCAGCGTACCCGTTGGCCATTTGGTGGTGGTGGAAGTCGTGGCTCATTTGGTGGAGGAGGCCGCGGACCATTTGGTGGTGGCCGACAGATGGTAGGGCAGGAAGGAATTTACCTGCAGTTGAGCTACAACTACAGCTACAATCATCAGAAAAGCGATCCATCAACCTGTGATTTTCCTGAATACTCGAGCGAAGCCTTTAACGATGTTTTGCAACAGTATCGTGACTGGACACGCCTTTTTGGTTATCTTGACAATCCCTACGAAAGCTATCTCAGCGATGCGCTCAGCCGCTATTCTGAGCGAACGGAATATAACCATAATGTGGAATTGCAGCTTAGGGTGAATCGACAGAAATATAATCTTAATGCTGGTATTACGATTCAGCCCCAGCGTTCCCACTTTGTCCAACAGTATCTTGGTATTCCGGTTGATACGGTACGTGATGTGATGAACGTGTCGCCAACTGTTAACTTGAATTATCGGTTTAACCAGCAATCGAACTTGCGCCTGACAGTACGGGGATCCAGTTCGCAACCCTCTATCACGCAGCTGCTCGACATTTACGATGATACAAATCCATTATCAGTAAGTATGGGTAATCCTGGGCTTAAACCTTCATTTACTACCAACGTGAACTTAAATTTTATGCTTCAACGCCGCATGGATTTGATTACTGACAGTATGGGTTTTGTTGTTCCCAAGGCCAGTCGTCATTGGAGTCTCAACACTAATGCCAGCCTTCGTCGTACAGGCAATTCTATTGGCAACGTTGTTACCTATAATGAACTAACGGGAGGACGCATCAGCCGTCCCGAGAACATCAATGGAAATTGGGGAGGAAATCTTGGAGTCATGTTCAACGTTGCCCTCGACACACTTAATCGATGGGATGTGAGTGGGGCGGTACAAGGCAGTTACGATCATCATGTAGGATATGTAAACCTAAATCGTACGGCTATTCCTGACCGTAATGTAACCCATACATACAACCTTTCACCGAATGTGTCTCTCAGCTATCGTAATAGTTGGCTCAACGTGTCTTTTAATGGGAGTGTCACGTACGCTCATACCAGGAATCGTTTACAAGCCTCAAACAATCTTAGCACGTGGAACTTCTCGTATGGTTCAAATGCGCGTGTCACTTTCCCCTGGGGCACAGACCTGTCTACAGACCTAACGATGTATAGCAAGCGCGGGTATAGCGATCAGACACTCAATACCAACGAATTTATTTGGAATGCGCAGCTCTCGCATAGTTTTCTGAGGGGTAAGAAGCTTACTGTTATGCTCCAATGGTACGATATTTTGCACCAACAGACAAATTTCTCGCGTACTGTGAATGCAAACGGATGGACAGACCGCGAAGTAAACTCCCTAACCACTTATGCCATGCTTCATATAAGCTATCGCATGAATTTCTTTGGTGGTGGCCATCGTGGAGGAGAGTGGGGAAGGCCTGGAGAATGGGGCCAAGGTCCTAATTTTGGTCAAGGACAGCGTGGAGGTTTTAGAGGTTTTGGAGGTCGTGGTGGTTCTGGTGGCTTTGGTGGGCGAAGAAGATAATTGATAACCGTAACAGAATCTCTCTTTCTGTTTGTTCTCTTGTTGATTTATTTAGTTTTGCCTCTTCATACAGTGTTAATACGGGTATAATCACCCTTTTTCTTGCTTTCTAAAGCAAGTAGTTTTTTGGTACATTCATAGGTATGATGATTAAACAGGCAAAATAAAAAACGTGAGTTTGACTAACTTACGTTAATTAGCGGTCATAGGCTAATATAGTATATAATTCCCTAAAAAAATAGTAGCTGACTTTGTCATATGAAGTGTTTTTTGTATATTTGCAAAAATTCTTAAACAAATATCAAATCATGGCAACTGTTGATGACAAAAAGATTATTTTCTCGATGGTCGGAGTGAGCAAGACCATTCAGCAGAATCAAAAGCAAGTACTCAAAAATATTTATCTTAGTTTTTTCTATGGTGCGAAAATTGGAATCATTGGTCTGAATGGCGCAGGTAAGTCGACATTGATGAAGATTATCGCCGGTCTTGACCAACAGTATCAGGGCAATGTTGTTTGGAGCCCAGGCTACACAGTAGGTTATCTTCCGCAAGATCCGCCACTTAATGAAGCGAAGACGGTGAAGGAGAATGTGATGGAGGGAGTTCAACATGTCTACGATGCTTTAGCGGAGTACGATGAGATTAATGTCAAGTTTGGACTTCCTGAATACTATGAAGATGCTGACAAGATGGATAAATTGATGAATCGTCAAGCAGAGTTACAAGATACTATTGATGCTACTGACGCGTGGAACATGGACTCGAAACTTGAGCGTGCCATGGCCGCTTTAAATTGTCCTCCTGGTGACTGGCCAGTGAACAATCTTTCAGGTGGCGAGCGCCGTCGAGTCGCATTATGTCGTTTGTTGTTGCAGAAGCCAGATGTACTATTGCTCGATGAGCCTACCAATCATCTTGATGCTGAGTCTATCGACTGGTTGGAGCAGCATCTACAGCAATACGAGGGGACGGTCATAGCTGTTACTCATGACCGTTATTTCCTTGATGATGTAGCTGAATGGATTCTCGAACTCGATCGCGGGGAGGGTATCCCCTGGAAAGGGAACTATTCTTCATGGCTTGAACAGAAAAGCCAGAGGCTTGCCATTGAGGAGAAAGTTGCTTCCAAACGGCGCAAGACTCTAGAACGGGAGCTTGAGTGGGTGCGCATGGCTCCAAAAGCTCGTCATGCAAAAGGAAAGGCTCGTCTGAATTCTTATGAGACAATGCTCAATGAGGAACAGAAGCAGAAAGAAGAGAAATTGGAGATTTTCATACCCAATGGTCCTCGACTTGGCAATAAGGTGATTGAGGCTACTCATGTTGCAAAGGCTTTTGGCGAGAAGATACTCTTTGGTGACCTCAACTTCATACTTCCGCCAAATGGTATTGTGGGTGTTATTGGGCCAAATGGAGCAGGCAAAACCACGCTGTTTAGGCTAATAATGGGACTAGAGCATGCTGATAAAGGAACATTCGAAATCGGCGAGACAGTTAAGCTAAGTTATGTTGACCAACAGCATAAGGATATTGACCCAGCCAAGAGTGTGTATCAAGTAGTAAGTGGTGGAAACGAAACCATCCGAATGGGCGGCCGAGAAATTAACGTTCGTGCTTATTTGTCACGTTTCAATTTCAGTGGTGCTGATCAGGAGAAAAAGTGCGGCGTTCTCTCAGGCGGTGAGCGCAACCGTTTGCAGTTGGCTATAGCTTTGAAGCAGGAGGGTAATGTACTGTTGCTCGATGAGCCTACAAATGATATTGACGTGAATACACTACGTGCTTTGGAGGAAGGTTTAGAGTCCTTTGCCGGTTGTGCTGTTGTCATTAGCCACGACCGATGGTTCCTAGACCGTATTTGTACACATATTCTTGCTTTCGAAGGCAATGGAAATGTGTTTTTCTTCGAGGGTAGTTTTACAGAGTATGAGGTGAATAAAACTCAGCGGTTGGGGTTAGAAGAGCCTAAACGAATCCGCTATCGCAAACTCATGGAGGAATAGCTATTCCTCCCAGTTTGACATTTATCTCATAAGCAAATATAAATAAACTTTTTTAACAAATTAATAGAATCTATGGAGTGGTATAATATTGCTTTTATCGTGGTCTTGATCATTGTGGGTATCGTGGTCTACAGACGCAAATCAGAGTGAGTAAATAGTTTTCTAGCAAATAATTATAGAAAATGATTAAAAGAATTAGAATATCTGCGATAGTGCTCGCATTGTCGATGTTTATGTTGGCAAATGCTCAGGTACAGCCGAAGAAGGTTTATGATGAAACGCTTAATCCTTTGGAACAGCTTGATGATGCCCTTCTGAAAGCCAAGAATGAAGGAAAGTTTGTGATGGTTCAGTTGGGAGGAAACTGGTGTCCGTGGTGTCTGTTGCTGGCTGACTATGTTGCCAATGATTCTGTGGTTAACAAGAAGATGAATGAAAACTATGTCTACATTCACGTCAATTACCATCCTCGGAAGTCGAAGATTGAAAATGCCGAGTTGACGCATAGTATGCTTAAACGTGTTGGCAATCCGGTGCGCTTCGGTTTCCCCGTCATGATTGTGCTTGACGAGCAAGGTGCGGTGGTTCACATACAAGACACTGCATTACTTGAGGAAGGAAAAGGGTATAATCAGAAGAAGGTACTCGATTTTTTGAACAATTGGACTCCGCAGGCGGTGATTAAGGCAAAAAAAGGAGAATAGGTTATTTGGGACAGTTGTATTTTGTTCTTTACTTTCTTTGTGTAATGAAGAGTTGATTGTAAACAACTTGAGTTCGACGAATATACGTTAATTACAACAAGTCATAGGTGTGACATTTTTAAACAGATGTCACACCTGTAACCCGTTAACATTGAATTGATTATACATTGTGTGACGTGTGACATTTACTTATGAAAAATCCCTTGTGCGTTGACAACTCTATTCAATCCATATATTGAGAATCAACACGCTTATACCATAAAATCCTCACAGTCTGTTGGTTCAATCTACACACTATCATACGCCTTCTTGAGGGCACAGCCTTCTTGAGGACGTCATTAGTCTCATAGAAGGCAACTTTAGCATCATAGAAGGCATCTCTTGCTTCCTAAAGGGCATCTTTATTTGATTTGTGAACAATTGTGGACCTCCTCGAATGTAGAGCACTCCTAACACAAATGCTTTGACAACTTCGTCGTTAACGTGCTGGGGGCACTAGCCGCATACAGTTTTTTCACTTAAAAGACGTATTTAGATATTCAATGAACATTAGACGCACAGCTTTCTTTATTTTGAGTTCGCAAACTCACATTAAATAGTTGTCTGGTTCGAGTAACACTTTTCACTCCTCATTTTCATTATTATCTATTCGCGTTTTTCACTTTTTATTTAAAAGAATATCTTTTGTTGAGGCGGTTGACACATTTTGCGAAAACGTTGATACTATACGTTTATAGTTTACTCTTAATCTGTTTTTGTTCCTTGCGCACCCATGTGTACGTGTTATCTTTTATAAAGTTTCTTAAAATATAGGATTTCGGAATCTTTTTTAATATTATTTAGACAGGAATCTTTGTGGCAGCCTTTTATTTGTTGTACTTTTGCGCAACATTTACATATTTCGAATAACGTACAAAAAAATAAAACTATGGCAGAAGCTATTGATATCCGCGAACTGAATATCCGGATTGAACAACAAAGTGCATTTGTTACAAATCTGACTAGCGGTATGGACCGCGTAATAGTGGGGCAGAAACATTTGGTAGATTCATTGCTCATTGGTCTGCTCAGCGACGGACATATCCTTCTCGAGGGCGTTCCAGGATTGGCCAAGACGCTGGCAATTAAGACGCTGGCACAACTAATAAGCTCCGAGTACAGCCGTATTCAGTTTACTCCCGATTTGTTGCCTGCTGACGTGATCGGTACGATGGTTTACTCACAAAAGGAAGAGAATTTCCAGGTGAAGAAGGGACCCGTTTTTGCCAATTTCGTGCTTGCCGATGAGATTAACCGAGCACCGGCAAAGGTGCAGAGCGCCCTTTTGGAAGCTATGCAAGAGCATCAGGTAACCATTGGTAGCAAGACTTTTGCGTTGCCGAATCCATTCTTGGTGATGGCTACTCAGAACCCAATAGAGCAAGAAGGGACCTACCCACTACCTGAGGCTCAGGTTGACCGTTTCATGTTGAAGGTGGTCATCGACTATCCTTCGCTCGAAGAGGAGAAAAAAATTATCCGTGAGAACCTTCAGGAGTCGCTTCCAGAGGTGATACCTGTAACTACTGCTGAGGAGATTATCCGAGCACGTGATGTTGTGAGGCAGGTCTATATCGACGAGAAGATAGAACAATATATAGCCGATATGGTATTTGCTACCCGTTATCCAGATCGTTATGGCCTGGCTGAGCTGAAGGACTTGATTACGTTCGGAGGCTCTCCGCGTGCTAGTATCAATCTTGCAAAGGCCGCACGCGCTTATGCATTTATCAAACGACGTGGATATGTGATTCCGGAAGATGTGCGCGCCGTTGCTCACGATGTGCTGCGCCACCGTATCGGACTATCGTATGAGGCAGAGGCCAGCAATGTGACGAGCGAGGAAATTGTCAGCAAGATTATCAACAAGGTAGAAGTGCCTTGATAAAGTGATGAATGAAAAGCGAAAATCGTAAGTTGCAGGTATCAAGTTAGTCATAATGGAGACATCTGAAATATTAAAGAAAGTTCGCAAGATTGAGATAAAGACACGCGGTCTGAGCAATAACATCTTCGCAGGTCAGTATCATACGGCTTTCAAGGGTAGGGGTATGGCTTTCAGCGAGGTGCGTGAGTATCAGTTCGGCGATGACGTTCGCGACATCGACTGGAATGTGACAGCACGTTTCCATAAACCTTATGTGAAAGTGTTCGAGGAGGAGCGTGAACTGACTGTAATGTTGCTTATCGACGTGAGCGGCTCGCTAGATTTCGGTACTCAGCGCCAGATGAAGAAAGACATGGTGACGGAGATAGCTGCGACTCTTGCCTTCAGCGCCATTCAAAATAACGATAAAATTGGCGTAATCTTCTTTTCTGATAAAATAGAGAAATATATTCCACCGAAGAAAGGCCGAAAACATATTCTCTACATTATCCGCGAGATGCTAGATTTTCACCCTGATAGCAAAAAAACTGATGTGAAGATGGCCGTGGAGTTTCTTACGAGTGTCATTAAACGTCGTTGTACTGCGTTTTTGTTAAGCGATTTCTTTGTTCGGAATGATTTCGAAAATGCTCTGACTATCTGTAACCGCAAGCACGATATCGTAGCTATTCAGGTGTATGACCAGCGTGCGAAAATGCTGCCTGACGTAGGAATACTGAAGGTGGTAGACGCTGAAACGGGACATGAGATGTATATCGATACGGGCAGTGCCAAGTTGCGTCGCGCCCATACTACATATTTCATGAACCGTCAGGCCTCGCTCCGACAGACTTTCAATAAGAGTAACGTTGATCATGTCTCAATCGCTACTAACGAAGATTACGTGAAATCGCTCTTGCAACTCTTTGCCATGAGAGGTGTTTAGCAAGTGAGCAGTTTAGAGTAAGAAGTTAAGAGTTTATGCAAAAAAAGATAATTGCCATACTGTTGCTGATATTACTACCCCTTAGTGTTAGCGCTCAGGTTACGGTGGAGTCGAAGATTGACTCTATCGAGATACTCATCGGAGAGCAGGCACACATGACAGTAGACGTGACCATGAAGAAAGGGCAGAAGTTGGAGTTCCCAGAGTTCAAGCCTACTGAAATGATCACTCCGAGCGTGGAAGTGTTGGAACAAAGCAATGCTGATACAGCCAGTCTTGACAACGATATGATTAAAGTGTCGAAACAATACACTTTGACGTCTTTCGACGAGAAATTGTATTATCTGCCTCCTGTGAAAGTAAAAGTAGATGGCAAAGAATATACAAGCAAGAACCTTGCTTTGAAAGTGCTTGACATGCCTGTAGACACGCTTCACCCCAACCAGTTTTTCCCTCCAAAGGATGTTCAGACAAATCCCTTTATGTGGAGCGAGTGGAATCCTGTGTTTTGGTTAAGCATCTTGATGCTATTACTCATGATTTTAGCTTTTTATCTACGTCAGCGGTTGTTCGACAATAAACCTATTATTGCCAAGGTGCGTATTGTGAAAAAAGTACTTCCACACCAACGTGCCATGAAGGAGATAGAGCAGATTAAGGCCGATAAGATGGTGACATCGGAAGACCAGAAAGCATATTATACTAAGCTGACTGATACATTGCGTAAGTATATTGAGGAACGTTTCGGCTTTAACGCGATGGAGATGACCTCATCGGAGATTATCATGAAATTGCAGGAGACAGGCGACCGCAAGATGATAGATGAGCTAAAAGAACTGTTTACCACGGCTGATCTTGTGAAGTTCGCTAAATACTCGACATTAATTAATGAGAATGACTCGAACTTGGTTAACGCAATCGAGTTTATCAATACAACAAAACAGGAGAATGTGCCAACGGAGGAGAGAATCGAACCGACACTCACCGAACATGATAAGCGCAGTATGCGTTCAAGGATTTTCATCAAGTGCATGTTGGTGGTTATTTTCGTGACATGTCTCTTCATACTGGTCTATGTATTATACCAGTGTTTTCAGTTATTAGGTTAAGAAACTATGGAATTTGCCAATAAAGAGTATCTGTTGCTATTTCTGTTGCTAATACCATATTTGGTATGGTATTTCCTATATAGAAAGAAGACTGAGCCAACGATGCGCATGAGTGATACTTACGCTTATCAGTTTGCGCCCAAGAGCTGGAGGATCCGCATGATTCACCTGCCTATGGTTTTACGTATCATTACCATATCAATGATTATTTTGGTGCTGGCTCGCCCTCAGACTCATAATTCATGGGGAAGCAAGACGGTTGAGGGAATCGACATTATGATGGCAATGGACGTATCGACAAGTATGCTTGCCGAGGACTTAAAGCCTAATCGTATCGAGGCTGCCAAAAGTGTTGCCGGTGAGTTTGTCTCTGGACGCCCTAACGATAATATAGGTCTAACAATCTTTGCCGGTGAGGCATTTACCCAATGTCCTATGACAACAGACCATCAGTCGTTGCTAAATCTTTTGCACAATGTTAGAACCGACATTGCAGCACGAGGATTAATACAGGACGGAACTGCCATTGGTATGGGGCTGGCCAATGCCGTCAGCCGACTGAAAGACAGCAAGACCAAAAGCAAGATCGTAATACTTCTGACCGACGGTAGCAACAACAGTGGTGACCTTTCGCCTCTAACGTCGGCACAAATAGCTAAGAGCTTGGGTATACGCGTTTATACGATTGCTGTTGGAACCAACGGTGTTGCGCCATATCCAATGCAGGTGGGAGGGACTACTCAGTATGTAAATATGCGCGCAGAGGTTGATACGCATACCCTGAGCCAGATTGCGGCGCAGACAGAAGGTAATTTCTATCGTGCCACCAACACAGCGGAACTGAAGAAAATATACCAGGATATCGACAAATTGGAGAAGACAAAGATGGACGTGAGGAAATACAGTAAGCGTTACGAGGCCTATCAGCGATTTGCACTCGTGGCTGTTGTGGCACTATTGCTTGAGTTATTGCTCCGTTTGACAGTTTTCCGTCGTATTCCCTAAATTTAAAAAAATATGTTCAGATTTGAAAGTCCTATATTCCTATATTTGCTAGTCCTGATTCCGATATTGTTCGTAATCAGACTGCTGAATATTCGCCAGCGACGTAAGAAATTGCGTAAGTTTGGCGATCCTTCTTTACTGAAGGAACTGATGCCTGATGTCTCGCTTTTCCGCTCTGAAGTAAAATTCTGGCTTGCTATGGGCGCACTTGCCCTTCTAATTGTCATGCTTGCCCGTCCGCAGATGGGAACGAAGATTAGCCATGAGAAACGGAATGGAATAGAAACCATTATTACCTTGGATATAAGCAACTCTATGTTGGCAGAAGATGTAGTTCCATCACGACTTGACAAGAGCAAGATGCTGGTGGAGAATATGGTTGACCATTTTACGAACGATAAGATTGGGCTGATAGTCTTTGCTGGTGATGCCTTTGTACAGTTGCCTATCACCAGCGACTATGTTTCGGCAAAGATGTTTATGCAGAGCATAGACCCGTCCCTCATTGCCACGCAGGGAACTGATATCGCCCAAGCCATTACGATGGCTATGAACAGTTTTACGCAAGATGACAAAGTTGGGCGTGCCATCATTGTTATTACTGATGGTGAGGATCATGAGGGAGGATCATTAGAGGCTGCTCAGGCTGCAAAGAAGAAGGGCATGCGAGTGTTCGTTCTTGGAGTTGGCGATACGAAAGGGGCTCCCATTCCAAGTGGCGACGGTGGCTATATGACAGATAACGCGGGGCAAACGGTTATGTCTGCCCTGAATGAGGACATGTGCCGGCAGATTGCGCAAGCAGGGGGAGGCGCGTACATTCATGTCGACAATACTAATGTTGCCCAAAACAAGCTAAACGATGAATTGACTAAATTGCAGAAAGGAGATATTACAAGCACGATTTATAGTGAGTATGACGAGCAATTCCAGGCATTCGGCATTTTGGCCTTGTTGTTGCTTATCATCGAAATATGTGTTTTCGAAAGCAAGAACCGTTTGTTGAAGAATGTTAGACTTTTCAAGAAACGTGAGCAAGTGGAAAGAATGATTGTCACATTGTTCATGCTCATGTCGTGGACGATAGCCTATAGCCAAACCGACCGTCAGAGCATTCGTCAGGGAAACCGTCTCTATCACCAACAGGAGTTTGCCAAGTCGGAAGTGGAATACCGCAAGGCTATCTCCAATAATCCTAATAATGCTCAAGCTATCTATAATTTGGGATGCGCGCTTATGGCGCAACAGAAAGATTCGGCTGCCGTCGTCCAGTTTCAGAATGCGGGAAAGATGGAAAAAGGCAAATTCCGCAAAGCAAAATCGTTTCATAACATAGGCTTTATCTGTCAGCGTCATCAGATGTATGGAGAGGCCATAGAGGCTTACAAAGAAGCTTTGCGCAATAATCCTTCAGACCATGAAACAAGGTATAACCTGGCACTTTGCAAGCGGCAACAGAAAAACCAACCCCAACAGCAACAGCAGAAGAAGGATCAGGACAAGAACAGCAAGGACAAACAACAGCAAGATAAGCAGCAACAAGATAAGAATCAGAACCAGCAGCCTCCTAAAGACCAGATGAGTAAGGAGAATGCCGAGCAACTGTTGAATGCTGCCATTCAAGAGGAAAAGGCAACTCAACAACGCATGAAGAAAGCCATGCAACAGCCTCGTTCGAAAAAACTACAGAAGAATTGGTAATTATGATGAAAAGATATGTTTTACTCATCAGTATGATAATGGGTGTAATGACCGTCATTGCACAAACTCTCACAGCTAATTCACCGTCGAATGTCACGTTGGGAGAGAATTTCCGTCTGACGTATACGGTGAACACGCAAAATGCATCCGATTTCCGCATGGGGAAAGTGCCCGACGCGTTAGAAGTCATCACGGGTCCTTATACCTCCCAGCAGTCAAGTTTCCAAATGGTTAACGGACACACGAGCAGCAGTTCATCCATTACCTATACTTTCATCATCTGTGCCAATAAAAACGGTACCTTTACTATTCCTCCAGCCCATGTGACAGCCGGAGGAAAGGATGTTCAGTCGCAGCCCGTTAAGATTACGGTGAGTGGGACTGCACGCAATACAAATGGTGCGCCTCATATGCATGACGATGTTGACAATCAGCCTCAGTTGCGGTCTTCCGGCTCGCATATCAGCGGTAATGATCTGTTTATCAAAGTGAGCGCCAATAAGAGTCGTGTGCATGAACAGGAGCCTGTACTCTTGACTTATAAAGTGTATACACTTGTCGAACTTACATATCTGGAAGGAAACATGCCCGATCTGACAGGTTTCCATACTCAGGAGATTCCTTTGCCGCAACAGAAAAGCTATCATGTGGAAACCGTTAATGGCCGTCCGTATCGTTGTGTTACTTGGAAACAGTATGTCATGTACCCCCAGGTGACAGGAAAACTCGAGATTCCGAGTATTACATTTGATGGTACTGTTATTCAACAGAATCGCGACATCGATCCCTTCGAGGCATTCTTTAATGGAGGCTCAGGGTATGTTGAGGTTAAGCGTTCCATCAAGGCACCGGGTTTGAAGTTGCAGGTGGACCCGCTTCCCACTCGTCCCTCCAACTTCTCGGGTGGCGTTGGCAAGTTTAATATCACCGCGCAGTTGAATAAGAAAGAAGTGAAAGCAAATGATCCCATTACCGTTCGGGTTGTTATTGGCGGTACAGGCAACTTGAAACTTATCAAGCAGCCCGTAATAGACTTCCCGAAGGATTTTGACAAATACGATCCGAAGATTACCGACAAGTCTAAACTTACAATCAATGGCTTGGAGGGCAACATGATTTACGATTTCCTTGCCGTTCCCCGTAATCAAGGCAAATACACGATTCCAGCCATTGAGTTTGTATATTTCGATGTGAGGTCAAATACGTACAAGACACTGAAGACAGAACCGTTTGAGCTGAATGTACTCAAGGGTGACGGTAACAGCAGCTCTGCCGATTTCACCAGCGACATGCAGAACCAAGATATCCATGCTATCAAGACAGGCAAGGCAAAAGCTCAAGAGGTTAATGATTTCTTCTTCGGCTCTTTCCTATATTGGTTCTCACTTATCACATTGTTGGCATTGTTTGTCATTCTGCTTGTTATTTTCCGTAAACGCGCTATCGACAGGGCAAACATTAGCAAAATGCGTGGTAAGAAAGCTAATAAGATTGCTGTTAAACGCCTACGCTTGGCAAACAAGCTGATGGCAGAGAACAAGCAGAGCGAGTTTTATGATGAGGTGCTTCGGGCATTATGGGGCTACGTAGGCGACAAGTTGAACATGCCTGTCGAGCAGCTTTCGAAGGAGAATATTTCCGGACGTCTGGCCGATAAGATGGTCGATCAGGAGACAATAGATAAGTTCATTACTGCTATCGACGAATGCGAGTTTGAGCGCTATGCGCCAGGCGATCCTGCTGGTAATATGAACAAGACATATGATTCTGCCATGACTGCCATCATGAAGATTGAAGAGGCTATGAAGGAACAGAAAAAGAACCTGAAAACAAAGTCCATGTTGGTGCTAATGCTGTTGATGATGACTTTATCCGCAAATGCAGTCACCAAACAGGATGCTGATGCTGAATATGCAAAGGGTAATTATGTGCAAGCCATCAAGGACTATGAGGAACTTCTTAAGCAAGGTACGAGCGTTGAGTTGTATTATAACTTGGGCAACGCCTACTATCGCACTGATAATATAACACGTGCTGTTATCAATTATGAGCGGGCTCTATTGCTTGCTCCTGGTGATAAGGACGTCCGTTTTAATTTACAGATGGCCAGAAGCAAGACTATCGACAAGATTACACCAGAGTCTGAAATGTTTTTCATCACATGGTACCATTCGCTGGTGAACCTCATGAGTGTCGACGGATGGGCCATGCTTGCCGTCTTGAGCATGGTTGCTGCCCTGCTTCTCTTGTTGGTTTATCTCTTTATTGACAACATGTTAATGCGTAAAGTTGGATTCTTCGGTTCTATAGTATTTTTTGCAGTGTTCCTCTTCAGTAATCTTTTCGCATTTCAGCAGAAGCGCGAACTCGAGAACAGGCGCGGGGCAGTTGTCATCGTACCGTCGGTTAGCGTGAAGAAGACACCTGCGCAGAACAGCTCCGACGAGTTTGTCATTCATGAGGGAACACGCGTGATGATTACCGATGACACCATGAAAGAATGGAAAGCAATTCGGCTTGACGATGGAAAGGAAGGCTGGGTGATGACCAAGCAGATAGAAAAGATTTAAATGCTGATCAATTTATTGGATGTAGACAGGTATATACTAAGCTTCTTCAATGGTAGCGAAAGTGTATTTGTAGACGGGGTCGTGACAATACTAACGTCGGGATTTACGTGGGTACTGTTGTATCTGGTATTGTTCTATATTGTCATCAAGAACAATGACACGATGAGCCAGATAGGAATTACCATCGGTTGTGTGTTGCTCTGCCTTCTGTTCGCTGACGGATTGGCGGACGGTATCGTCAAGCCTTTGGTAGCCCGTCCGCGTCCACTAAATGACCCTTTTATCAAACATACCATCGACATAGTGGCTGGTAGCTACGATCGTCAGTACAGTTTCTTTTCTGCGCATGCCGCAAATACATTCAGCCTGGCCATTTTTTTCTCACTACACTTTCGCCGTAAGGCCATCACAGTCGTGTTGGTGGCGTGGTCGCTGCTAAATTGCTGGACACGCCTCTATATGGGCATGCATTATCCCTCCGACATTGTGGTGGGACTCTTATGGGGCTTTTGTGTGGGCGGTGGAGTCTGGTCGCTGTTCCGGCGTAGGTTGAAATCTGGAAGTGTTTCTCACGACGGTGACCTGCTCATCACCGCATTCGTGTTTACGTTACTCATGGCTGTGCTTATGTCATTCTTCCGTTTATTATAAAGAAGAGTTTTATGGATACGAAACATATAAAGATTAGCGACTATAATTACCCCTTGCCCGATGTGCGTATTGCAAAGTTTCCATTGTCGCAACGTGACCATAGCAAACTGCTTGTCTACCAGCATGGTGAGGTGGGGGAGGATGTCTTTTTCAATCTGCCGCAATACCTGCCTAAGGGTGCGCTTATGGTGTTTAATAATACAAAGGTTATTCAGGCTCGCATACATTTCCGTAAGGAGACTGGAGCCCTTATAGAGGTGTTCCTGCTTGAGCCATGCGTGCCTGCTGACTACGAGTTGATGTTCCAGACCACTGGTGCTTGCAGTTGGTTGTGCCTTGTGGGAAACTTGAAGAAATGGAAAGATGGCACGCTCAGCCGCCCCTTTAGTGTCAATGGAGAGCAACTCACTCTTTCTGCTATTCGTCAGGGAGAGAAGGGTACTAGCCAACTGGTACGTTTTTATTGGGACAATCCCCGAGTGTCGTTTGCCGAGATTCTTGACGCGGTGGGCGAACTACCTATTCCGCCCTACCTGAACCGTGCAACACAGGAGAGCGACAAGACCACCTATCAGACCGTATACAGCAAAATCAAGGGCAGTGTAGCGGCTCCTACTGCAGGACTCCATTTTACCCAACGCGTATTGGCCGACATTGATGCCCACGATATTGAGCGTGAGGAGTTAACGCTACATGTGGGAGCGGGTACCTTCAGACCCGTTAAGAGCGAGGAGATAGAAGGTCACGAGATGCACTCTGAGTTTATCAGCGTCCGTCGGCAGACCATTGAGAAACTTATCGCACATGATGCTGCTGCCATTGCAGTAGGCACCACCAGTGTACGGACACTTGAGAGCCTTTACTATATGGGTGTTTATGTGGCTACACACCCCGATGCTAATGAGACCGAGCTGCACGTCAGGCAATGGACGCCCTATGACACAGCCCCCGTCATGACGGCTATCGAAGCCCTTAGAGCCTTGTTGGCATGGATGGAGCGTCATAGGTTGAGTACCTTGCACAGTAGCACTCAGATTATCATCGCTCCAGGGTATGAGTATAAAATAGTAAAGATTCTCATTACTAATTTCCACCAACCCCAGAGTACACTCCTGTTGCTCGTCAGCGCCTTCCTCCATGGCGATTGGCGCCATGTCTACGACTATGCTCTCTCTCACGATTTCCGTTTCCTCAGCTATGGTGACAGTTGCCTGCTCATACCGTGACCATTGGCCATTAAGCTATATGTGACGGTTTATATACAAGAGTTTAGGCAATTACATACTTTATTGATTCTTATGGGTTATCCTAGTTTACTTTTTTTCAGTTCAGTTTGTGTAATCCGAAAATTTTATGTAAGTTTGCAAACAATATGAATCAAGTAAACAATGAAAATAGGAGATAAAGTACGGTTTATAAGTGAAGTGGGAGGCGGAAAGGTTGCTGGTTTCCAAGGCAAAGACATTGTTTTGGTTGAGGATGAGGATGGATTTCAGATTCCCACGCGTCGCTCAGATGTGGTCGTAGTTGGTGGCGATGATTATGATATAGGGAAAGTGCACTCGGCTCTTCCGCAAAACAAACAGTATCAGACGCAAACGGTAGTCAAAGACCCTGAGCCCGCAGATTTCCTCGTTACTTATAAGCCAAAGGTGGAAGAGCGAAAGGGCGGGGATATGCTTTCTGTTTATCTTGCGTTTGTTCCAGTAGATGTCCATACGATGTCGAAGACGAACTTCGAAGCCTATCTTGTCAACGATAGTAATTATTATGTGCGTTATACATATTTGACTGCAGAGGGTAATAGCTATCACTTGCGCGCTACGGCCGAGGTCGAGCCTAATACCAAAGAGTTTATTGAAGAGTTCGATCGCGGTATTCTTCAAGAACTTGAGCACATCGCTATTCAACTCGTTGCCTTCAAGCGTGACAAAACATTCCTACTAAAGCCCACCATTGACGTCCAATTGCGTATCGACCCAGTTAAGTTCTATAAATTCCATACGTTCCAGGAGAATGTTTTTTTTGAAGAACCAGCATTGATTTACACGATTGTGGAAAACGACAAAGTTGCACGACCTCTAGTTATAGACGCCCATAAGCTAAAGGAGGAGATGTATCAGAGCGTAGCTCAACAAAAGAAACGCTCTACTAGCATGCCCACACGTGTGCAAGATAAGAACTCACCTGTGGTAGTTGACCTTCATGCATCAGTGATCTTGGAGACCACAGCCGGCATGTCGCATACTGACATTCTGAATTATCAACTCGATTGTTTCCATAAGACGATTGCCCAATATGCGCATAAGAAAGGTACGAAAATTGTGTTCATCCATGGTAAGGGTGAGGGAGTCCTGCGACAGTCGATTGTTCACGAGTTGAGATACCGGTATAAGAATTATACTTATCAAGACGCATCGTTTCAGGAATACGGTTACGGTGCTACACAGATAACAATCAAGTAATTATAGACAATTATTCTTTATGTAGTGACCATGAAATACGGATTTATCAGAGTAGCAGCCGCCATTCCTTCTGTCCGGGTGGCCGATGTAGACTTTAATGTAGAGCAGATAGAGCAGCAGATAGCTCAGGCAGAGAAGGAGGGTGTTGAGGTAGTCGTTTTTCCGGAACTCTGTGTAACGGGATACACTTGTCAGGACTTGTTTACCCAGGAAACTCTGCTCAAGGCTGCCGAGCGCGGAGTGTGCCGGTTGGCCTCTTTTACTCGCGACAAACGCGTAGCTGTAATCGTTGGTGTTCCTGTAGATACAGGGAAGCTCCTTCTTAATTGTGCTGCAGTGGTGGCCAATGGCGAGCTGGTGAGCCTTGTACCTAAAACATATCTTCCTAATTATGGTGAGTTCTATGAGAAACGGTGGTTCGCATCGGCACAAGATTTCAATGATGAGGAGTATTTTGAGTATGCAGGCACAGGTATCACGATGACAAAGCTGCCAGTTCTTTTTGAGACCCTCTCTGGTGTTCGTTTTGGAGTGGAGATATGCGAGGATATATGGGCTCCCGTACCGCCAAGCAATCATCTCGCCCTGGCTGGAGCCGAGTTGGTGTTCAATCTCTCTGCAAGTGATGAGCTCATCGGAAAGCATGACTACCTGAAGAGTCTTGTTGCCCAGCAGAGCGCACGCACAATCTCCGGTTATGTTTATAGTGGCAGTGGATTTGGGGAAAGTACTCAAGATGTGGTTTATGGTGGAAATGCTATGATATACGAGAATGGTATACAACTTGCAGAGGCTGAGCGATTCTCACTTCATCCTCAATTGGCCATCTCTGAGATAGATGTGGACAGGCTTCGTTCTGAGCGTCGTCGCAATACAACATTTGTAAATGCTCAGCGTGGAGAGCAACCCGCTCTGTGCTTCCATTTATGCGAATATATGGAAGAAGGCCGTGTGTTGACACCAGCTGCTCCCGACGAGTCAGTGATAAGATATCGCCGGATTGATCCAAAACCTTTCATTCCGAAGGATCAGGATATGCAACACTCATGTCAGGAGATTTTCAATATTCAGGTAGCCGGACTTGCCAAGCGCCTCCATCACATTCATTCTGATAAGGTGGTTGTTGGAATTAGCGGTGGACTAGACTCAACGTTGGCATTGCTTGTATGTGTGAAAACATTCGACAAACTGAGATACGATAGAAGAGGTATCCTGGGTGTGACTATGCCAGGTTTCGGAACTACTGACCGAACTTACCACAATGCCATTGCGCTGATGCAAAGCTTGGGTATAACTATTCGAGAGATTCCCATTGCTGACGCAGTGATGCAACACTTTAAGGATATAGGTCACGATGCTGACGTTCATGATGTTACATACGAGAATAGTCAGGCTCGCGAACGTACTCAGATTCTCATGGATCTGACCAATCAGTTTGGTGGAATAGTGGTCGGAACAGGCGATCTTTCCGAACTCGCTCTAGGATGGGCCACTTATAACGGAGACCACATGTCGATGTATGGTGTGAATGCAGGTGTACCCAAGACTCTCATTCAGTATATGGTACGCTACGTGGCCCATTACGAGATGGACAAATCGACGGCAGCCATTTTGCTCGACATTGTTGACACGCCCATCAGCCCAGAGCTTACACCGGCCGATGAAAAGGGAAATATTAAGCAGAAGACCGAAGACCTTGTTGGTCCTTACGAACTTCATGATTTCTTCCTTTATTACCTGCTGCGCTATGGTTTCCGTCCAGCTAAAATATTTATGCTTGCAAAGGTCGCTTTTCAGAGTACTCAGAATTACGATGCTGATACCATCAAGAAATGGCTCACAACCTTCGTTCGTCGTTTCTTCAATCAGCAGTTCAAACGTTCATGTTTACCCGATGGTCCTAAGGTGGGTAGCGTAAGTCTTAGTCCCCGTGGCGACTGGCGCATGCCAAGCGATGCCTCAAGTGCTGTGTGGCTAAGTGAGTGTGAGGCACTATAGCAATATTTTTGCTTCGTTTCCGTTATCACAAAGAGATGAGACAATTGCAAATCTACATATGGTCACTGCTGGCGGTTGTATTCTTAGCTGCTTGTTCCGACGACGATTCTTTTTCTTCGTCATCGGCGCTTCGTCTCACGTTCTCTGCTGATAGCGTAAAAGTTGATACTGTGTTCTCTCGCGTGCCCTCCATCACCCGCACATTCTGGGTATACAACAAGAGTGGCGATGGCATTCGTTGTCAGAATGTCCGCCTTGCCAAGGGTAATCAGACAGGATTCAGGGTGAATGTCGATGGGATTTACCTCGGTGCTGCCGAAGGATATCAGTCGTCGGAGATTGAGGTTCGCAACCGTGACAGCATTCGTGTATTTGTCGAGGTGACCACACCGCAAGTGAACCAGCTGGAGCCTAAGGAAATCACCGACGATTTGGTGTTTACACTTGAGAGCGGGGTAGAGCAGCGTGTCCATCTCTCCGCATGGGCGTGGGATGCTATCCTGCTCAATCAGTTTCATATCATCAGCGACACTACTATTTCTACTATTCAGCCTATAGTTATTAGTGGCGGTTTGGTCATCGACAGCCTGGCAACACTTCGCCTTCTTGGTACAACACTCTATTTCCACGAGAATGCGGGAGTCGATGTCTATGGAACGCTTATAACCGATGCTTTCGATGGGCGTGAAAGTGTTTTCCGTGGCGATCGCCTTGACCGAATGTTTGATTACTTGCCTTACGACAGGGTGAGCGGCCAGTGGCAAGGCATACACATCCATTCGTCATCGTTTGGCAATGAGATCCGCAATACAGATATTCATAGCACATACAACGGTATAGTTTGTGATAGTGCGGCATGCGACGAATCAATCCCGCGCCTCATTCTCGAAAATTCGACGATTCATAATTGTCAGGGGTACGGTTTGTTGGTCAAGCATTCAAACGTATTAATCAGGAATTGTCAGATTAGCAACACACTACACGATTGCTTTGCACTCTATGGAGGCAAGGCTGATGTGCTCCATACCACACTTGCACAGTTCTATCCTTTCGATGCTGCTCGTGGTGCAGCCTTGAGCCTTTCCAATGTGACAGGAGGCGTCCCTGCTGATTTGTGTTTCACTATGCGGAATAGTATCATCACGGGTTATGCCGACGATGTGATCATCGGAAAGAAGGACACGACTGCCGTTTTCGACTATACCTTTGAGAATTGCCTCTTGCGTACTCCGAAAGTTACTGATGCTGACAGTGTGCACTATATCAGTGTTATTTTTGAGGATTCAAAAGACACGACAATGGTGGGAAAGAAAAACTTCTTAACCATTGATGAGGAAAACTTGTATTACGATTTCCGTCTCTCCGCAAAAACAAGAGCAATAGATGCGGCTAACCCCACCTATGCTCTACCTATCGACCGGCTGGGCCTCCGTCGTGATGATTTGCCTGACATGGGAGCCTATGAATATATGAAGTAGTAACTGAAAATCCACATTTATTATGAAAAAGATAACAATAAAGTCCGAGATTCTCTTTTGTCAGTTAGACGAGCTGAGCCCTGAAGACCAGCAATTGGTCGTGAAAGCCATCGATGCTACGAGTCGCAGCTATGCCCACTATAGTCATTTCTGTGTGGGTGCCTGCCTTCGTCTTGCCGATGGAACGGAGATATTAGGAGCAAATCAGGAGAATGCCGTCTATCCCGTAGGACTATGTGCCGAACGTACGGCCATTTTTGCCGCACAGGTTCAATATCCTGACCAGCCCATTGTGGCTATTGCCATTGCTGCCCGAAACGAGCAGGGAGAACTGGTAGTCGATCCAGTTACTCCTTGCGGCTCATGTCGTCAGGTGATGGTCGAGATGGAGCATCGTTACCATGAGCCAATGCGTATCCTGCTCTATGGCACTAGAGGCATTTATGTTGCCAGCAGTATCAAAGACCTGATGCCGCTTTCCTTTGCAGAAGATTCCATGAAGTAACAATACTAGTCGGCCTTTCTTTGTCGACGTTGGTGTTGAAAGTAAGTAAAATGGTGTTATTTATATTTGGAGTGGTGCTTGTATCAGGAATGATGCTAAAACATCCAATGAGCCCCGAGAGTTATACAAAACTTTCGGGGCTCATTGCAAGTTTGTTTGACTTCTTTATGATAACAATGATGTTGTTATTTAATAAGGATTATGTGTTGTTCCAACGTGTGGAATAGACTACATTGTACTGAATTCACTCATCCTTCTTTACTTCAAACATCAATTCATCCTTATCAGCCTTTTTACTAACCTTGATAATGCTTCCATGATGGAGTTCATCATTGAGAAGCATCTCGCAAACGCCATCCTCAATATAGTTCTGTATAGCACGCTTGAGAGGACGGGCACCGAATTGCACATCATAGCCTTTTGTGGCGACAAACTCTTTTGCCTCATCGGAAATCTCAAGTTTGTATCCCATGTCCTCAACACGCTTGAACAATCCGCGTAACTCTATGTTTACTATTTGTTTGATGGCGTCCAAGTCCAGCTGGTCGAAGGTGACAATCTCGTCGAGACGGTTCAGGAACTCTGGCGAGAATTGCTTGCTGAGACTTTTCTGAATGATGGAACGGGCGTATTCCTTGTCTTTGTCGTCGACACTCAACCCGAGACCTCCTCTAGCCGTAAAGCCTACGCCGCGGCCGAACTCCTTCAATTGGCGTGTGCCAGAATTGGAAGTCATGATAATGACGGTGTTGCGGAAGTCGATGAGACGACCGTTACCATCAGTAAGACGGCCTTCGTCAAGCACTTGCAAAAGCATGTTGAACACATTGGCGTGTGCCTTCTCAATTTCGTCGAGCAATACAATAGAGTAGGGCTTACGACGCACCTTCTCGGTAAGTTGTCCGCCCTCTTCATATCCCACATATCCCGGAGGGGCTCCTACCAGTCTTGACGTGTTGAACGACTCGGAATACTCGCTCATGTCAACGCGAATCAATGCGTCGTCACTCCCGAACATATGCTCAGCCAGTTTCTTGGCGAGATAGGTTTTACCTACGCCGGTTGGCCCCAAAAACATGAATACGCCGATAGGGTGGTTGGGGTCTTTCAGTCCCACGCGGTTTCGCTGGATGGCTTTAACCACTTTGTCTATTGCGCGATTTTGTCCGACGATAGATGCCTTTAGGTCGTCTGCCATGCGTTTCAGGTGGATACCCTCAGCCTCGGCAATACGTTGTACGGGAACACCTGTCATCATTGAGACAACGTTAGCAACATCTTGTTCGCTGACGGTCTCACGCGTATCACTCTCACCGGCCTGCCATTGTCTCTGAAGCTCTGCCAGTTCTTTCTCAAGTTCTGCCTGACGGTCACGGTATCCTGCTGCCAGCTCAAAATTCTGATTATGGACGGCAGACAGTTTCTTCTCCTTAATGTAGCTAATGGCCTTTTCTTTCTCGGTGATAGAAGCTGGTACAACGGCATGAGCCAGATGTACGCGTGAACCCACCTCGTCGAGCGCGTCGATTGCCTTGTCGGGGAAGAAACGGTCGGTTACATACCGGTCTGTCAACTTGACACATGCCAGAATGGCATCATCGGTATAGCTGACGTGGTGATGGTCCTCGTAACGGTCTTTCACGTTGTGAAGTATCTGTAGGGTCTCCTCAGCGGTAGTAGGCTCCACAATTACCTTTTGGAAACGGCGTTCCAAAGCACCGTCTTTTTCAATGGAGTTGCGGTATTCGTCGAGCGTGGTTGCACCAATGCATTGAATGGTTCCACGCGCCAAAGCAGGTTTCAGAATGTTGGCAGCGTCCATGGAACCGGGTGCAGAGCCGGCGCCCACCATTGTGTGAATCTCGTCGATGAAGATAATCACATCAGGATTCTGTTCAATCTCACGAATCAGGGCTTTGATACGCTCCTCAAATTGTCCGCGGTATTTGGTTCCTGCCACTACGCCCGTCATATCGAGGGTAACCACACGCTTGTTGAAAAGCACGGGACTGGTTCGGCGTTTCACAATGAGTTGTGCCAGTCCTTCCACGATAGCGCTCTTGCCCACGCCAGGCTCGCCAATCAGCACCGGATTATTTTTCTTACGGCGACATAGAATCTCCGTAACTCTTTGAATCTCACGTTCGCGTCCCACACATGGGTCAAGCTTTCCTTCTTGTGCGGCTTTCGTCAGGTCGGTACCAAAGTTGTCAAGCACAGGAGTTTTCGAATTCCCGTGTTTGGTTTGCGTTGTCGTTCCAGTCTGCCTGTTTGCTTGGGAACTGTTGGCAGATGAGCCGCTGTATTGTCCGTCATCCTCCTCATCTTCTTCGGGCAGTCCAAGTCCATTGCGTGTGGTGGGACTGGCTTGATGCTTGAGGAATTCTAATGTGTCTGAATAATTCATGTTGTAGTTTTCTAATACCTCTTTTGCTCCGTTGTTCACCTGGTCGTGTAAGATGGCCAACAGTAGATGCTGCACGTCGACAACTCCTGTCTGTTGCATACGAGCCTCAAGTACAGCGAGTCGCAGGATGTTGCTAGCCTTTTCGTTTAGCACAATCTCACCAATATTCATCGGCTTTCTTATTGTATCCTCTCTTACACGTTGTTCCAGTTCTTGCTTCACGGAGAATAAGTCAATGTCAAATTTCAGGAATGAGTCTCTCACTGGGCCTTCCGTTTCGCGCAGCAGACCCAGCAGCAGGTGCTCGGGACCTACTGAACTGCTAGCCAACCGAGCCGCCTCTTCGCGACTGAAGGCGAGTATTTGAGATACTTTAGGTGAAAATTGATTTGCCATGTTTGTCGTTTCTTCCTTTCTCCTTATATAAATAAATGCAAAGATACACAATTAATTTCATTTTAACAAACATCGTGCCAAAAAGTAATACGATACTTTCTCACACCTGTATCTCGCTCTCTATCTGACTAGGCAAATATAATTGCGCTTAGTACTAATTCACATAATGCAAAAATATGAATCGGATATGCTATAAGGCTGTTTAGCGTTTCTATAGGGCTACTCCACGTTTCTGCAAGGTTACTTCACGATCCTGTAAGGCTACTCCACGATTCTGCAAGACTACTCAGCAATCCTGAAAGGGCTTATGAGTTAGATCATTTTGTCATAGATGTACAGAGACACGTTGTTTTCAACAGTTTCAAGTGTCTCATGCTTGGCTAAAGGATTATTTAACACTCGCTTTATTGCACATGTCAAATTAATGTTGTACCTTTGCATAGTTTTGGGTTCAACGCGTCAGAGCGCAAGGAAATGGCCTCAGATGCGAAATTCAGGAATTTTAATATAATAGAAGATACATATTTAAATGGACGAGAATCAGACTTTCGATGGCGGACAGACCATCGACAATGACAGAATCATTAAAATCAACATCGAGGAGGAAATGAAATCCTCGTATATCGACTATTCAATGTCGGTAATCGTAGCCCGTGCCCTGCCTGATGTGCGCGACGGATTCAAACCCGTGCATCGCCGCATCTTATACGGTATGGCCGGTATCGGTAATACGAGCGATAAACCATATAAGAAATGTGCCCGTGTAGTAGGTGAGGTGTTGGGTAAGTATCATCCCCACGGCGACTCCAGCGTATACGGTGCGCTGGTACGTATGGCACAGGACTGGAATATGCGTTACACACTTGTCGACGGACAAGGTAACTTTGGTAGTGTGGATGGTGACTCGGCTGCCGCTATGCGATACACCGAGTGCCGGCTCTCGAAAATGGGCGAACATATCATGGACGACCTAGAGAAGGACACCGTAGATATGGCTCCGAACTTCGACGACTCGCTGACTGAGCCTACCGTAATGCCAACGAAGGTGCCCAACCTGCTGGTGAACGGTGGTAATGGTATTGCCGTGGGTATGGCTACGAATATGCCTACTCACAATTTGGGAGAGGTAATCGACGGCTGCTGTGCCTATATCGACAATCCCGATATCGATACAGATGGCCTGATGCAGTACATCAAGGCTCCTGACTTCCCAACTGGTGCGTATATTTATGGTATACAGGGCGTTAGAGACGCTTATGAGACAGGTCGCGGACGTATCGTGATGCGCGCTAAGGCTGAGATTGAGAGCCACGAGACGCATGACAAGATTGTGGTAACGGAAATACCATATGGCGTAAACAAGGCTCAACTGATTGAGTATATTGCCGACCTCGTGAAGGAGGGCAAGTTGGACGGAATCTCCAATGCCAACGACGAGTCTGGCCGTCAGGGTATGCGTATAGTCATTGACGTGAAGAAGGACGCCAATGCCAATGTGATTCTGAACAAGTTGTTCAAGATGACAGCCCTCCAGAGTTCGTTCTCGGTGAACAATATTGCGCTGGTGAAGGGCCGCCCACGTCTGCTGACGCTGAAGGAGTGTGTGAAGTACTTTGTGGAGCACCGTCACGACGTTACAATCCGCCGCACACGTTATGACCTTCGCAAGGCCAAGGAACGTGCTCACATTCTGGAAGGACTTATTATCGCGGTGAACAACATTGACGAGGTGGTTCATATCATCCGTAACTCTAAAACTCCAGTTGACGCACAACGCAACCTTGAGAGCCGTTTCAACCTTGACGAGCTTCAGTCAAAGGCAATCGTTGATATGCGCCTGAGCCAGTTGACGGGTCTGCGCGTTGACCAACTGCATCAGGAGTTTGACGACCTGATGAAGTTGATAGCCGATCTGCAAGAGATTCTCGATAATCCAGAGCGTTGCAAGCAGGTGATGAAGGACGAACTGATAGAGGTGAAGGAGAAATACGGTGACGAGCGCCGTACGGAAATCAAGTACTCCAGCGAGGAGTTTAATCCAGAAGATTTCTATCCCAACGATCCTGTGGTGATTACCGTCAGCCATCTGGGATATATCAAGCGCACACCGCTCAGTGAGTTCCGTGAGCAGGCTCGTGGCGGAGTGGGAGCTAAGGCTGCCAAGACGCGTGATCAGGATTTCACGGAGTTCATCTATCCAGCCACAATGCATCAGACAATGCTCTTCTTTACTCGCAAGGGACGCTGCTACTGGCTGAAGTGTTATGAGATTCCGGAAGGCGACAAGAACTCAAAGGGGCGTGCTATACAGAACATGCTCAATATCGATAGCGATGACTCGGTGAACAACATTCTGCGTCTGCGCGGACAAGGACTGAACGATCAGGAGTTCATCAACTCGCATTATATCGTATTCGCTACCAAGAACGGTATCGTGAAGAAGACGTGTCTGGAGGCATATAGTCGTCCGAGAGCTAATGGAGTGATTGCCATTAATATCTCTGAGGGTGACGAGGTGGTAGATGTAAGACTGACAAATGGTCAGAATGAGCTCATCATGGCCAACCGTAATGGACGAGCTGTCAGATTTAATGAGTCTGATGTACGTACCATGGGTCGTGTTGCTACCGGTGTCATCGGCATGCGCCTCGATGGAGGAGACGATGCGGTAGTTGGCATGGTTGTTGTTAATAATCCAGATGAGGAAAATATCATGGTGGTCAGCGAGGAAGGCTATGGCAAGCGCTCGCAGGTTGAGGACTACCGCAAGACCAATCGAGGTGCTAAGGGTGTGAAGACACTCAACATCACCGATAAGACTGGAAGGCTAGTGGCTATCAAGGCGGTAACGAATCATAACGACCTCATGATTATAAACAAGAGCGGTATAGCTATCCGCCTGAGTGTTGCCGACTGTCGTGTGATGGGAAGAGCCACACAGGGAGTCCGACTTATTAACCTGACGAAAAAGAACGACGTGATTGCAAGCGTTTGTAAGGTAATGAGCTCAGAACTGGAGGCAACAGTTGAAGAGGAAAGCCGTGCGCAATGGCAGAAAAAGGCTGACGATATCCGCAGGGACACGTTAGCTGCTACTCAGACGGAACCTGAAATGAATGATGATGAAGAACTCGATTCAACTGAGAATACAGTAGATTTCGAATAATAACAAACCTTTTAAATTATACGACTTATGAAAAAAATTATGATTGTGGCCATGATGGCATTCTCTGCTACATGTGCCTTTGCTGGCGACAGCCCGGCATTGAAATCGATTTTGAAAGCCAAAACTTATCAAGAGGCTTCTGACCTGTTGAAGAGCTCACTTGCTCAGCTGGCAAACGACGCAGAGAAAGCCAAGGCTTACAACAAGCTCGTTGACCTGGCAATGGAAAAATACAACAAGGAGAGTGCCACGAAGACTGAGAACGAGGTGATGAAACAGAATAAGCCTGTCGATGTGGATGGCATGAACGAAGCTGCCGTCAATGCCCTGATGGCTGCTATCGAATGTGATAAGTATGACCAACTGCCTAATGAAAAGGGAAAAGTTGCTCCAAAGTTTGCTGAAAAGAACGCCCAGCGTGTATGGCCAGTTCGCGGTCAGCTCGTCAATGCTGGTCAGGATGCTCAGAACGCCGATAAGACAGACCTCTGCAAACGCTATTGGGGTGCTTTCGTAGATTCTGACGACGCTCCTCTCTTCAAGGCTGCTAACCGCGACTTCCAGAAACCTTTCTTCGGACAGGTGGCACGTATCATGGGTATCTATGCTTATCAGGACAAGAATATGGAAAAATGCTTGCACTATTGCGACATTGCCATGAAGGATGAGGGTGAGCGTACGAATGCTCTGAATCTGAAACTGGAGGCTCTGAGCAGTGACCTGAAGAACAGAGCTGACTCAGTGAAGTTCCTTAACAACTTGAAGGAACTTTACACTCAGAATCAAGACAACGACGCATTGTTGGAGCGTATCTATAATTTGCATAATGCTTTTGGCGAGCAGGCTGAGGCTAAGAAGGTACTCGAGGATGTTCTGGCAAAGAACCCCAACAACTTTGTTGCACTTGCTGACCTTGGTATCGGACAGCTTAACGAGAACCCCGCAGCGGCTGAGAAATTCTTACGCAAGGCATTTGAGGTGAAACCCGACAACGCACTTATTGTTACATATCTTGCTACCTGTCTGAGTATTCAGGCACAGGACAAGCAGCCTGGCGATCCTGCTCGTAAGGGGCTTTATGAGGAGGCTGTGAAGTTGTTCGACAAAGCTAAGGAACTTGATCCTGACAAGAATACAAGTAACTGGGGCTACAACCGCTATAATGCGTACTATAACCTCTATGGTGAGGATGACCCACGCACCAAGCAGGCTGAAGCCGAGAAATAACCTATCTCATATACTAATTCCCCCCTTGTCGATTTTGACAATGGGGGGAATTGTTTTTTGTTCTTAATAACGCCTATGCAGCAACTAAGTATCTTTCTATTCCTTGTCTTATTCAATTGTTCGTCAGCTTTGTCGCAGACAAATCAAGCAGCTTATAAAGTCAAGCAAACTCTGCCATCGGAGAGTATCCTGAATTATGTGGGTTTGCCGAATTTGAGCGTTGCCGATAAAGCAGTATTCTTTAATTTAGTAGTTGACTCGGCGCTTAGAAGGAAAGGTGCAGACGATGTGGTGTTAGCGTTGAAGTCTGCCATTCTTTGCGATCAATATGATTTCCTTGCAAGCGAGGGGAAAGCTGCCCGCTTACGCTATCATGCGCGCAATATTGCCAGAGTGTCGGCAATGTGTCCGAAAGTTATTGATGCCGGCCTTGAGGCTTATGGGCGTAAAGACTACAGACGCGCATTAGATTGTTTTACACTCTATTTGGAAAGGTATAATACCAGTTTGTTCGTTGGCCGTAAACCAGAACACGACTCCTATTATAACGAATGTGCTTTCTTTGCGATACAATCTGCGTATAAGAACGGTGATAAAAATGTTGCCAGCCGCTATATGGACAGGGCGCTGCAATGTTCTGAGTATGCGGAGGATGCTGCGTTGGTTCATGTGCTATTGCTCCGCGATAACCGACGTGACTGGCAGGACTCATTGCACTATGTATCGGTATTAACAGAGGCTCATCAGAAGTATCCAAGCAATAACTCTTTTTTTAGCATGTTAGTTGAACATTATACTTCTCCAGCCAATGCTTCCAAATTTAAGCGTTTTATGGAAGAAGAAGTGGCTCTGGACAAGAAAAGCAAGGAAAAATGGGCAATGCTTGGTGAGTTGGAAATGCGAGAAAAACAATGGAATCGTGCTATTGATGCTTACAAAAAAGCTGTTGTAATTGACTCCGCATTTGTAGAAGTTATTTACAATATTGGAATCTGCTACTATTCCAAAGGAGAACTCAGCCAGAGTGCAGCATATTTGGAAAAATGCAGACAACTGGATGGTGAGCGAGCAAAAGTTGATTGGGCTCAACCTCTATATACTATTTATAAGGAGTTGCCTGATGAGCAAAAAGCGCGTGAGTTGCTGCCTATGGTAAAATAGTGCATTGGTGAAAACTGCAAAACGTCTTTCCATTCTCTTTGTTTTAACGAAAATAGCCGGTAATTCAGTAACTTTAAATTGAAAAGCTCTTATTCTTTTGGTTTTTCAGGTGTTTTTTCGTAACTTTGCCGACACAAAGCTAAAATCAGAAGGTAAAATGAGAAGATTGTTTGTTGTTCTGCTGTTCTCTTTATTGGTTGCACTTGTTGGGCATGCCCAAAAAAAAGAATTAGCTCAAGCAGAGACTGACCTTAAAAAAGGAAAGAATCAGGTACAAGTAGAGCAGACGATGATGAAATTGCTGAAAGATTCGGTTAACAGGGAGAACAAAAAGATATACCTTACTTTATTTGAGGCAATCCGTCAGCAATACGATCAGGGAAATATGAAGTTGTATCTGAAACAGCAATACGATACAGCGGCTCTCTTTGTCTCAGCAAAGAAAATGTTTACCGTACTAGAGGAGTTGGATAGTATTGAAGCGCGCCCAGATAAAAAGGGCAGAGTGCGCATTGAATATCGTAACCGTCATTCGGATTTTTTGAATCAGTATAGACGTAATATCTTCAATGGTGGTGTGTATCATGCAAACAAACTGAAATTTGCTCAGGCTTATGAGTTTTTTGATATGTATATCGACAGTGCGCATAAGCCTTTGTTCTCGAAGTTCCGTTATGATTCTTTAGATGTCCGTATGCCTGTAGCGGCATATTGGGCTGTATTGTGCGGCTACAAATCTCAAGATGCTGCAAAGACCCTGAAGCACTCGCAGCTGGCTCTTGCTGATTCGGCTCATCTCAACTATACACTTCAATATCTGGCTGAGACCTATAAGATGGTAGGTAATACCAATTGCTATGTGGAGACATTGAAAGCTGGGTTCAGACACGATTGCGAATTCCCTTTCTTCTATCCGAGGCTACTTGATTATTATAGTGGCAAAGGTGATCTCGATTCGGCTATGTGTATAGTAAACCGCCTTTTGGAGAAGAATGATTCGGCAGAGATATACTTGTTTGCCAAGAGTGCTTTGCTTTTGAATATGGGAAAATATGCAGAGTGCATTGATATTTGCAAATCATTATTAGCAAAAAATGACTCTATGCCTGAGGTTTACTTGAACATGGGGCTTTCGTACGTCAATTTGGCCGTTGAGACAGAGCGTGTCTCGAAATCGCGTAATAAGCGTGTCCAGATTACTTCGTTCTATAAGAGTGCATTACCTTATATGGAACGGTATCGGAAAATGATGCCTGCTCAGAAAGACAAGTGGGCACCCGTATTATACAATATATATTTGAATCTTAATATGGGGAAACAGTTCGACGAGATGGATAAGCTACTTCATTGAAGCTTACCAGGCGCCATGTTCGGTCGCAGACTCCCTTATAATAAACCATTCCCTGGTATGTGTTCTCTGTCTGAAAGAAATTCTCGTTGATATCGGGAATGATATAGCGATAAGAATAATACCCCATTTTCAGTGGAATGGCCACATGCCATAAACCCAAGTTCCCGTCCCATTCCATCATATATTTTGTTCTGTCGGCATCTGTTGTCCAGGCACCGTCAATGACTGGTGTGGAAATGCTTTTCGGAGCCTTTAGCGTAAAATGCACAAGCATATACTCGCAAGTATAGTCAATCTCAGTATAGTCGCTATTGCGTATCAGGAAAGCGCCGTTGGCATCTTCGTCAGTAAGATAGTTGGTATAGATCTCATCAGTGAATACCCAGGCATTAAACTGTTTGCCGTCCCATGAAATACGTTCAACCCCCATTGAAGGGTGGTCTGTGTCCAGAATCTCAAACTTCTTGTACTCGTTTCCTGCCTCGAAAACCAAATTCTTGTTGTGAATCCATTCCAGGCCTTTGTCCAACACCATGTTTGGTATCACCCCTTTGCGGGAACTGGAATTTGTGCATAGCCCGTTTTGCCTGACTATTGTCATAATCTGCCTCTCTGGGTTTGTAACCCGCAGACTACCATAGTTCAGCCGCATGTTCACTTGCTGGTGATGTTTGTTTATGGTAACGTCTGTATTTGTAAAGACTTCCATTCCTAACGTCATCAGCGGTTCCACTACGTAGAACGGTAATTCCAAAATGAGTTCATCGTCGTTATCCTCATCCATGATGGTGAGCAGATAATTACCGCTCATTTTCAGACGACAACGTTCGTTAGGGATTCTCACGGAGTAGTGTGTGTAAAGCTGGTTTGTATTGATGCTTTCTACATAATCCTCAATATAATTGTCATTAAATCCCTCTAAAAAGTCACTCTCAAAGATATCCTCACTTGGAGTGCCATCCGCCTCGCAATGCTGAATGTGGTATCTGTAACGATGATATTCATGCGAGAGTTGATCGAATCCTATTTCCAGCACATCCTCACTTCTAAGTCTCATGACGGGCATACTCAACCATTTCCCGTTAACCATCGCGGTCAAAGTGCAGACTTCTGAAGAATAGATGGTCTGTGCCTTAGATTTCATTCCACAGATTAGCAAAATGAGTACAAGGAAAGGGATGTGTCGATAGTTAAACATAGTCTCAATATATCGGTCAGGCATTTTCGTTGCTGTCGGCAGTATGTAAAATAATGCTTGTTGCCCCAATAGTGAAAAGGGTTCCGTCATTGATGATTCTTCGTTCGCGGTCTCCCAAAATCTCATTGTCTACAAAGGTTCCTGTATTGCTAGGTCCGTCTCGTAACACATATTTCAGTTTCCCTTTTTTGTCGCGGCTAACGTTGATTACACAATGACACAGGTCGACACTTGGGTCCACCGTTTCAATAGGGGTGTTGCATGTTGGATTCCCCTTCATGTATCGTCCAATGATATTGTCTCCCATCTTTAAAGGGATAATCTGCTTGTAGTGGAAAACATTCTCAATAACGATGATAGAACCATATTCAGCTTCATCAATATGCTCATCGGAAGCCATTTGCTGGTTCTCCTCTTTTTGGGTAGAACGGAGTTTTGATATGCCTATTCGAATGCCAAACTGCTTATTGCATTGAGGGCATTGGAAAACCAGTGATTGTCCTGCCTGATATTGGGTTTCATCGAATGTGATATAATAGTCACATTTGGGGCATCGTACTCTTTTCAAAATAAAAAAATAGAATGTTAGTAAGAATAAACACGTTTGTAAATATGCCTTTTGCTACATGTAGAAGGATGCTCTATGAACGTAGAGATGAACTATAGAGTCGTAGAGCATAACTATAGCCTGACTTTCAGCACCCAGGCTTCTTTGAAATCATCAAGATCGCGTAGCTCACCCAATGACTTATAGGCTTCTCCTTCAGTCTTATAACGTCCATAGATTACCTTGGTGCTTGTCTTGCTTATCACTTGTGCCTGAAAACCTTTCTTTGCCAGTTGTTTTACGAACTCGGCAGCATTAGCCTTCGAAACATGGCTTGCCAATACAATAGTGAATACGTCCTCAACAGTTTTATTCTTTTCGGTAGATTGTTGGTTGAGGGCAATTTTCTTTTCGGTAACAACTTTCTTGATTTCCTGATTGCCAAGGGTAACTTCTTTAGGCATAATTTGTTTGAGCACATGGCTGTCTATCGATGCAGTCTGCTTATTGGTGCCTAACGGAGTGCTGAACAGAAGGAAGGCAAATACTACAATGGCAGCTGCGGCTAGATTTCGGAGCAAGCTAACCTTTATATGAATGGTGTGTGGTTCCTCAGGCTCACTATCATTTGCTTCAGATAGTCTCATGGTCTCCACGAGGTGAGTCTCTGGCTTTTCCGTTGCCTTGGTGAGTGGCTCTGTTTTAACTTCAACTGTTTTTGTCAGCATATCCATCTCAAAACTGCTCAATGCATAGAAGGAAGGAGTGAGAATGCCTGCCTCGCAAGGTGCAAATTCAAAACAACCTTCTTCGTTAAGAGAAAGAACACCAATGCCATTAAACTCATAATAGCCCTCGTTTTCCAAGTGTTGGCGCAATTCATTCACCTCGTCCTCAATACGGTGAATCGCATCAGGATAACTGATATCGTAAGCCTCCACATAGGATTGAGCCAGTAAACTGTCATTCAGTCTGAGCTTCGGATTGAATCCAAGGGTGCGAAGCGGTGGCAAGAACAAATGATCCTCGTCATCGTATCGCGCTTCAACATGATTGGTCATAAAGCCTCCTAAACCCGGCACTATCACACAATCGTTGTTGAGAAGAAGTATTTCTATATGTCTTTCTAATTCAATCACGAGTGCAAATTTACTTGTTTTTTCCGAATAATCCAAATATTTTATTCTCAGAAAAGAAAAAAAGTGAAAATCCTTTTTGGTGTCGATTATTATTCGTACATTTGCACTATGAAATACACTAATACGAAAATAGAAGGTGTTGTCATCATAGAGCCCAAGGTTTTTAATGACGCGCGTGGCTATTTTTTCGAGGCTTTTAAGAAAGAGGAATTTGAGCAGAATGTGGGGCAGATAGACTTCATTCAGGAGAATGAGTCAAAATCAAGTTATGGTGTATTGCGAGGCCTTCATTATCAGAAAGGCGAATATTCTCAGGCCAAGTTAGTGAGAGTGATTAAAGGGCGTGTGCTCGATGTGGCTGTAGACCTTCGAAAGAGCTCACCAACCTTTGGCCAGCATGTTTCCATAGAATTAAGCGACGAGAATAAACTCCAGTTTTTTATACCCCGTGGTTTTGCCCATGGATTCCTGGTTTTGAGTGAAGAGGCCGTCTTTACTTATCAAGTAGACAATATATATGCTCCTCAACAGGAAGCCTCTATTCGTTTCGATGATCCCGCTCTTGGCATTAATTGGCCAATTAGTGAGGAGAATCTGATTATGAGTGAAAAAGACTTAAATGCTCTCGGTTTTGCAGATGCAGTTTTGTTTGATTAAGTTGTAGTATAATATATAAAAGATGAAAGGACAAAGAGTCTTATTGGTGATGTTGCTATTGTCGGCAATCTTGTTCTCCTGCAAACGTCAGAAGGACAACCAAGAGATTGTTGTCCAAAAAGAAAACAAGACAGCTAAGTCTTTACTGCAGGGAATATGGATTAATGAGGATAGTGAGGACATTGCTTTCCGGGCCAAAGGTGATAGTATCTTTTATCCCGATACTACCAGCGTTCCTGTCAGTTTCAAGATAATTGGTGATACCTTGGTCCTTCAGGGAGCTAATGTGGTGAAGTATCCAATTGAAAAACAGGCGTCCCATCTGTTTGTGTTCAAGAATCAAAATGGTGAGTCTGTACGATTGGTGAAGAGCGAGAATCCTGATGATACCTATGCTTTTGAAGGTAAGCAACCTCAACCGATTAATCAGCGTCAGCTTATTAAACGTGATACTGTTGTTGTCTATGATAACAACCGTTTTCACTGTTATGTGCAGGTCAATCCAACTACTTATAAGGTAATAAAGACATCTTACAACGATGATGGTGTTGAAGTTGAGAATATCTACTATGACAATATTATCCACATGGGGGTGTTCAAAGGCACAACAAAAGTGTACTCCAGCAATTTCTATAAACAAGACTTCAAAGGTAAAGTTCCAGCAGATTTCCTCACAAAGTGTGTGCTAAGTGACTTTATCTTCAGCGGAATCGATGCTGAAGGTATACATTTTAACGCTTTGCTGGGTATTCCAGATAGTCCCAGCAGCTATGTTGTTGAAGTGCTTGTCTCTTTTAATGGGAAACTGACATTAAAAAGCGCAACCGATTAGTGTTCTATTGTTTGAATTCAATAGTTAGGATTTGCCTAATAGGTCTCCTTTAACCGCAAATCAGCCTCTTATTAAAACTTGATTAGTCATCAATTACGTTGTAACTGGTTATCAAATACCTTGTACTTGGTCATTAGTTGAAGTATAATTAGCCATTAATTGAAGTATAATTAGCCATTAATTGAAGTATAACTAGCCATTAATTGAAGTATAACTAGCCATTAATTGAAGTATAACTAGCCATTAATTCGAAGATAAACAGTCATCAACTATAGATGCAACAGTTCTTGTACTTCAACATGGCAGAAAACGAATCAACTTATTCGATAATCCCAGCCTCTAACCACTGATTGATTAACTCTTTTGAATCTTCAATGGCAGTTTCAATATCTACTTCATATTCCACTGTCAGCATTTGTGCGAGCATCTCAGGAGTAAAGTCCAGTCCTTTATTTGTTATTTGTTCCCAAAGCCATGCTGAGCTTTCATTCATACTAATGATATTGCTAAAGTCAATATTCTCTTTTCCTTGAGCAACTATTATCTGTTGTCCACACACATTGCGGAGGTTAAATCCTTTTTTTGCTTTCATTTTATATGGGTTTAAATAGTTTCAACCAGATACGGCGATAAAATGCTAAAAGATATCGGCGGATAGGGTAGAGGTGAACCCAAATCCATGAATAAGTGCGCCATTTCCACCCATCAGTACGGTCCATAGTTTCACGTCCCTTTCTGTAGAAGCCGATAACAGCGCCTTTCACATCCTGAATACTGCATTGTTCGTCTGCCAGGTTACCGTCACCTCTTAGAATCACCTGATCTCCATCGATTTTTATGATGCGATGAAGCACAAAATGCTTAGGATCTACTTCTGCTAACACTGGATCACCGACTTTAGGATTATCAGCCTTTGTGAGCAAAGCTTTATCGCGTCCGTCTTCAAGAAAAGGGCGCATGCTAAAACCACGCAGCCTTAATGTAACTGTGTGGCCCTCGTCAAGCAGCTTTACGATTTCGGGAAGCAGCATGGCATTTGGCATTTGTATTTCCTTTATTTGCAAATGGTCTTGTTGCATAAAATAGCTGCGTCTCGATCTGGTAGGCAGTGTAGGGTGTATATACCTGTTGTTTCTACAACTCTAGTAACAGTATTACAAATATTATTGAAGATATCCTCATCCCATTTCATAGATGAACAAGAGGGAAGAAACGAAGCGAAAGCCTCTACAGGACTAAGCCTTTCGATACTGTTCTGTTGTGCACGGTCAATTCGCGTTATAGCTCCTAATGGAGCTTTTACTTGCCGATAACAAGGGGTTTTCCCGCTCCACGGTGAGCCGTAAATATAAGGGATACCATCATTAATACGAACAATGGGATTATCGTCATTCATTAACTCACAATCTGCGATGTAGCGTAACCATGAACTTACTTGTGTGCTTTTACCAGTTCCGCTTTTGGCTATAAATGCATAGCCATAACCTCGGTGCCGTACGAGCGAAGCATGAATAAGTAAGGTTTGATGTCGGCTTCCCGCAAAAGCATATATAAGCATCAGCGCATTGTTCAATCCAAAACTGCGCATATCGTAATTGCCTTTTAGAGCACAACGACAGTCGGAAAAGTCTTTATTTGATTGTAACAGGCAACATTCATTTCCTTGAATATCTTTAATTATATACTGATATCCACCATCTGCTAAACGGTCGACAACAGTATCTCCGTTTCCTGTGTCAAATCTACCTATCCGTTCCCTTCCTTCTTTGATGGGAGGGAGTTGGTCGTCGACTGTAAGTTGGAAAAATAACGAACTGTTCTCCTTGTCAGTCCTAAATGGCTCGAACGATCTGATTAGATGCATGTCGTTCTTCTTGGACTGTTTGAAAACAATCTTGACGAGATGATCAGCTATTAGGAAAGTATTATGAGTTCTTTCTTGGTGGTTTACGTCCATCCTTCTTTTCTTTTTTAGCAGCTTTCTTTTTTGCCTTGAGTTGCGCCTTTGTTAATGATTGCTCTTCACGCTCTAATACGTCAGGTTTTACAGAGGTGAACTTCATCTCGTTTTCGTTGATATATTGAATAGAATAATGTCCACGCGTTGAATAGCGTTGTTTCATTTTCAGATACTTCTTCTCTATATCTTTGCGTGTCAGAGCAAATGAAGTAATACAAGCCATATTTTTCTTACCCGTGCCTTCGAGATAATTCTTCAATTGATAGGAATAATTCTCGCGTTCCATAAGAAACTTCGTCTTTTGCTCAATGTATACACTGTCAACAACTTGTATGTCAGTAAAATATACAGTCGAATCGTTGAATGATTGGGCAAAGCCGAACATGAATACTTTTTGTATGTTTCTGTTTTGGGCTTTCGCTATAGTATTGATAGAGAATAGCATTGTAAACAATAATGCTACTACAAAGCAAATATGTTTCATTGTCCTAGGTATGACTTCAAAAATTTGTTTTTTGTGCTATGACGTAAACGGCGTATTGCTTTCTCTTTAATCTGGCGTACGCGTTCGCGTGTCAGGCCGTATTTATCTCCGATTTCTTCTAACGTCATTTCCGGTTGGTTAATGCCAAAGAAAGCTTCAATAATATTGCGCTCCCGTTCGTTGAGACGTTGCAAAGCACGGTTGATTTCCTCTCTTAACGATTCCATGACAAGAGTTTTGTCGGCCATGGGTGAGTCGTCATTGATAAGAACGTCGAGCAAGCTGTTTTCCTCTCCATCGACAAATGGGGCATCAACAGAAACATGACGGGTGTTTACCTTCATTGCATCTTCTATCTTGTCTTGTGGCAAGTCTATATGCTCGGCAATCTCCTCAATACTGGGTCTGCGCTCATGTTCCTGCTCAAACTTATTGAGCAGACGATTAATTTTATTGACTGATCCTACTTGATTGAGAGGAAGCCTTACAATACGGCTCTGCTCAGCAATAGCTTGTAAAATACTTTGCCGAATCCACCAAACAGCATACGAAATGAACTTAAATCCTCTCGTCTCGTCAAACTTTTCAGCTGCCTTAATGAGTCCTAAATTACCTTCATTAATCAAATCAGGCAGGCTTAATCCTTGGTTTTGATATTGTTTTGCTACTGATACGACAAATCTCAAGTTTGCTTTTGTCAGTTTCTCAAGAGCTTTGCGGTCGCCTTGCCTGATGCGCTGAGCTAGTTCCACTTCTTCTTCTACTGAAATCAGCTCTTCGTGTCCGATTTCTTGAAGATATTTATCAAGAGATGCGCTCTCTCGGTTGGTAATAGATTTGGTAATCTTGAGTTGTCTCATATAGCATGCAATTTAAAGCATCTGCAAAAATAATACAATAATCCCGAAAAAACAAAAATAATGGATTTTTTTTTGCTTTTTCGGGATTAATATGTCAATTAATCTTGCAGACCAATAGCGAAGTAGGCTTTTTTACCGGTAGGATAAATACCTTGTATGTAAAGCACTGGTTCTTTGCTTGTAGATGCATTCTTTACGACTTCTTGTAATTGGTCGATTGTTTTCACGGGAGTGTTATTTACATTCTGGATGATGAATCCCTTGGTGATACCAGCCTTGTTAATCTTTCCGCTATTCACTTTGATGACTTCAAGACCGTAACCAATATTCAGTTGTTTCTTCTGGGCATCGGTGATTTCGCGGAAGTTTGCGCCAAGGACATCAAGATCTGCCTGTTTTACTACGTTTGTGTTGCCCTGTTCGTTCTTAAGGGTCACTGTTTTTGTAACTTTCTGCTTGTTATGCAAGTATGTAATAGTAAGTTTATCGCCTGGTTTCTTGTTTGCCATGATTGCTGTCAGTTCGCCAAACTTGGTGATTTTCTTACCATCAACATTTACAATGACATCTCCAGACTTGATACCTGCAGCCTCGGCAGCACCACCTTCTACTACTTCACTTACGTATACACCTTCCATCGTTCCATAATCGACATCGTTTCCTTTTTCTTTCTCAACGTCAACCTGATTCTTTACGTCACCACCTTTAATTCCAATATAGGCACGTTGAACAGTTCCATATTGTTTGAGGTCTGCTACTACTTTATTCATGATAGAAGTTGGAATAGCAAAACCATAACCAACATATGATCCTGTCTCGCTGTATAGCATATCGTTGATACCAATAAGCTCGCCACGTACGTTAACTAGGGCACCACCTGAGTTTCCACGATTGATTGCAGCATCTGTCTGAATGAAAGACTCAACGCCATTTTGACCCATAGTGCGTGCTTTCGCACTTACAATTCCAGCTGTGACAGTGTTGGTCAAATTAAAAGGATTACCAACAGCTAATACCCATTCACCGACCTTAATGTCTTCACTATTGGCGATTGCAATAGGTGTGAGACCATTTACGTCAATCTTGATAAGTGCCAAATCAGATGTTTTGTCAGTACCAATGATACGAGCAGAGAATTCCTTATTATCGTTCAGTGTGACAGTAATCTCATCTGCACCTTCTACCACGTGGTTATTTGTCACGATATATCCATCAGTGGAAATGATGACACCCGAACCAGAGCCTTGGCGTTTCGGAGTTTGCACCTGACGTTTTTGTGTGCCACCTTGTCCACGATTAGGATTGCCAAACCATCCGAACGGATCAGAAAAGAAATCCTCAAATGGGTCTCTTGTCTGAACGTCAATAGTCTGTGTCTTGCTGTTTTGTGTGCTTAAAATATGAACGACCGACGGGAGTGCTTTTTCTGCTGCATAAGTTAAGTCTACGGGTTGTCCTGCAGGAGCAGAAAGTGCTGTAGAGGGTTTGATGGCATTTGCCTTGAGGAAGGCACCAGCCGAGAAGGCTACTGCAATGATGCAGAGAGCCGAAACTACATAATTTGAAATCTTTTTCATACCTTATAAGTTTTAATATTTGTTTCTTTTTCTATAGGACATTTTAATAGGCTAAAGTCCCCTTTGTTTTGCAGCATGCAAATATAGGCGCAAAAAAGTTAAAACTGTCATTTTGTCTTATCTTTTGTCGTCTTTTAACACTTTATTTTCTACTCTTAACGGCATTTTACGAGCAGAACTGACAATTTTACATTGATTAATCTGTGAAAATCTCTGTTAATCTGTGGTTAAAATAAATAATTTTATTACTTTTGCACATGAAATAGTGTTCCGGCTTGTCGCTGGTATCCCAGGTGATGCGAGAGGAAAGTCCGGGCAGCATAGGGCGCTCCACTTCTGAAAGTAGAAGCTATTGGTGACAGTAGGTAAGGGCAGAAGAAAACAACCGCCTTGCTTCGGTGGGGTAAGGGTGAGAAGGTGGTGTAAGAGACCACCAGCTGGCGGGTGATCGTCAGGCTGTGTCCGCTGGAGGCTGCAAGTTCATGTAAACCGCCGTTTGAGGGTTGCCCGCCCGAATCTGTTTCTCTACATTTACCTTGTGATATGTAGGAGTGCAGATACGGTGGAGGGTAGAACGCTTGAGCCGTAGGGTGACTTGCGGACTAGATAAATGACAAGCACTGTTATTTACTGAGAGGTGATGGCAGTACAGAACCCGGCTTACAGGGGCACTGTTTCTTTTTTGTTGATTTTTTAAAGAACACTTTATTGCTCATAGCATTTAGTTTTCTATGTTATACATCTATATATAGTTTATGTTTAGGAAAATCTACGACATCATACGATTGGTGATTAGTGAGTTGACTGCTAAGCGAGTGTTTGATTCGGCTGCTGCACTGACCTATTCAACGCTGCTTGCAATCGTTCCCATTATGGCTGTCGTGTTTGCTGTTGCACGTGGTTTTGGCTATTCAAAATATATAGAGACGTGGTTTAGAGACATGTTGGCTAGTCAGCCTCAAGCTGCAGAAATCATTATTGGTTTTGTCAATTCCTATCTTGTTCATACGAAGAGTGGTATTATTTTAGGATTGGGATTGTTGTTTATGCTTTTTACTGTTCTCATGTTGGTTAGTAACATTGAGAAAACCTTCAATGATATCTGGCAGGTGAAGAAACCTCGCAGCCTTTTCCGCACAATTACCGATTATATTGCCATGCTGTTTCTTGTCCCTATCATCATTGTTATTTTGGCCGGTGTTTCTATTTTCATGGCAACAATCGCCCAGAACTTAGATCAATATGTTGTTATAGGTTCTGTTGCACACTTTCTGATAGACTTGACACCATATCTTTTAATGTCGGCAGCTTTTTTTGCTCTTTATGTATTCATGCCCAATACAAAGGTACATATGAAAAGTGCAATTCTACCAGCTATACTAGCTGGAACGGCTATGCAATGGTTGCAGCTTTTCTACATTCATTCTCAGTTGTGGGTAAGCAGCTACAATGCCATTTATGGCTCATTTGCCGCCTTGCCGCTGTTTATGCTTTGGGTGCAATTCTCTTGGACCATTTGCTTAGTTGGCGCAGAACTTACATATACAATTCAAAACCTTGAGGAATCAGCATTCTTGTCTGATGCAAAGAGTATGAGCTATCGCTATCGTATGATGCTCAGTGCGCTTTTACTTAGCTTAATTTGCAAAAGATTTTCCGAAGGCGGAAAGCCATATACCGCATTAGAATTGAAATTGGCCACAAATATTCCTATTCGTATAACTAGTGAATTGCTCTATGATATGTCTAAAGCGCATCTGATCTTAGAAACAGTTGGCATTGATGAAAAAGAAGAAGATCCGGTGTTTCTTCCTGCCGAGTCACTTGAGAACTTAAGTGTTGGGGCAATGGTTGATCGCCTTGAAGCACAAGGCAGTTGGAAACTTGATGTCAATTTGCGTGCTCATGCTAGTGTAAATTGGGGCAAGGCATATCAAGCACGTCGTGCATATCTCAAAAGCCTGCGCGGAATTCTTTTGAAAGATCTTTGATACGTGAAGTGTTTTGACCGTAAAAACTCTTGGTTATATACAATTGTCTTAGCCTGAAATAGGTTGACTCCCACAGAGCCTTAAATGTTAAATTATTAAAGTCATTTAAGATTATGGGAAAACAAAGATTCAGTCGTGCTTTGAAGCGCAGTATCTGCATCGAGTACATGCAGAGTGGAATGTCACGAAAGGAAATATCGTTAAAATATGACCTTCCGAGCGTAAACACGTTAAGTTCATGGATAAATTCTTGTTTAAGTCCTTTGGAAATTCACGAAAAATGTGCATCGTGGATGCAGTGAAGCAGATCCGCCAGATGGTCGGCATCGACTGCCGTCCCGTCATCCGTCAGCACGGCAGCCTGCATTGCTGTACCATGCAGTATTACCCATGAGAAAGGGCTTAGAGGGATTACTCCGGCAGAATCAGCTTTTCTTCAAAAACAGGTCAACAGGTCCCTAATTTGGCGCAAACCCTTTGCAGATAAGGCTTCTGAGAGGGAGCTGTTGTCTGAACATCTCCCTGAACATCTCCCCAACATCTCCCTGAAATTAGTGGGGGGGAGATGTTCAGGGAGATGCTTAGGGAGATGTTCAAACTGCAAAATCCTTTGTACATCGGCATTTCAGCGTAGTCGAGGGAGGTGTAGGAGATGTTGGTGCGTGTTAGTGTTGGAACGTAGTAGATTAACTATAGGTTTGAGTAAAGGAAACCTATAGTTTGAGTAAGGGAAAGTGCCACTTCTCTTGGGGATAAACGGCACTTCTCTACCCGACAGGTGCCACTTCTCTCGACGATATCCGGCACCTGTCTGAATCTGTGTGCCATAATAATTCTAAACACAGTAGTGTCGGTTCTGCCGTGCACTCTAGTAGTCGCTCTTTCGGTCAGTGTTCTTTCACAGATTGATGCGAAGCTATACGTTGAACGTCCGATGCCGAAGTCCTTCTTCCGACTGACTTCAATAACGTCGAAGGTAGGCTACACCTCGGAAAAAATCAAAGACTCCGAACTTGCTCGCCTGAGCACCTATTTTAAAAAAAAGAGTGAAGAAATTTGGTTTTTCGCTCGGTATGCACTACTCTGACTTCGTCGAAAGTTCTTTTGCTCGACAATAAAAACAAAAAAGATGTTTTTGTTTTGTATTGTTCTCGCTTATTCGTACCTTTGCAGCGAAATTTGGAAACGCTTATGAAGATAGGATTCTTACAACAGCACAACGTAGCCGACACGAAGCAGAACCTGCTGCGGCTGGCCGAGGGCATCAGCGACCTCGCCAAACGAGGTGCAGAACTCATCGTGCTGCAGGAACTGCACAACTCGCTCTACTTCTGTCAGGTGGAGGATGTCAACAACTTCGACCTGGCAGAACCCATACCAGGACCGTCAACTGCGTTCTTCGGCGAATTGGCCAAGCAACTGGGCGTGGTCATCGTGACTTCGCTCTTCGAGCGCCGTGCGCCAGGGCTGTACCATAACACAGCCGTGGTACTGGAGAAAGACGGCTCGATAGCAGGCAAATACCGCAAGATGCACATTCCCGACGACCCCGGCTACTACGAGAAATTCTACTTCACACCAGGCGATCTGGGCTTCAAGCCCATACAAACCAGCGTCGGCCGTCTGGGCGTGCTGGTGTGCTGGGACCAGTGGTACCCCGAGGCAGCACGGCTCATGGCGCTGCAGGGTGCCGAACTGCTGATATACCCCACCGCCATCGGTTACGACCCGAACGACACACCCGAGGAGCAGGAACGCCAGCGCATGGCGTGGCAGACCGTACAGCGCGGACATGCCGTAGCCAACGGACTGCACGTCATCACCGTGAACCGCGTGGGGAATGAAGAATGTGCGGTAGCAAACTCTACACTCTCAACTCTCCGCTCGGCTCTGCCGCTTTGCCCGGCAAAGAACTCTCAACTTTTCTGGGGCACATCGTTCGTGGCAGGCCCTCAAGGGGAGTTGCTCTACGAGGCATCCAAGGACGAAGAGGAAAGCATCATTGTGGAGATTGACCTGGGACGCAGCGAACAGGTGCGCCGCTGGTGGCCGTTCCTGCGCGACCGCCGCATAGACGAGTATGGAGAGATTACTAAACGATACATTGACAATAAGAAATGAGTAACCTGAGATTCCAAGTGGTTGAGGAGGCCTTCAAGAAGAAGCCACTCGATGTGAAGACACCGGCGGAGCGTCCGTCGGAATACTTCGGCAAGTATGTGTTCACCCGCGAGAAGATGCACCACTATCTGCCTGCCGACATCTACGAGAAGATGATTGACGTCATGGACAACGGTGCACGGCTCGACCGTTCCATTGCCGACGCCGTGGCCGATGGTATGAAACAGTGGGCACTGGAGATGGGCGTGACGCACTACACGCACTGGTTCCAGCCGCTGACCGAGGGCACGGCCGAGAAGCACGACGCCTTCGTGGAGTGGGACGACGACCAGACTCCAACGAAGTTCAAGGGTGGTATGATCGAGAAGTTCTCGGGAAAGCTGCTCGTCCAGCAGGAGCCCGATGCCAGTTCGTTCCCCAGCGGCGGCATCCGCAACACATTCGAGGCACGAGGCTACTCAGCCTGGGACCCTACCAGTCCTGTCTTCATCATCGACGACACGCTGTGTATTCCCACCATCTTCATTGCATACACCGGCGAGGCACTTGACTACAAGGCCCCCCTGCTGCGCTCGCTACATGCCGTTGACAGGGCTGCCACAGAGGTGTGCCAGTACTTCTACCCCGAAGTCAGGAAGGTGACCGTCAACCTGGGCTGGGAACAGGAATACTTCCTCGTGGACGAAGGACTCTACTCCGCCCGCCCTGACCTGCTGATGACCGGCCGTACGCTGATGGGCCACGAGAGTGCCAAGAACCAGCAGATGGACGACCATTACTTCGGCACCATACCCGACCGTGTGCAGGCATTCATGAAGGACCTGGAGATTCAGGCCCTGGAGCTGGCCATTCCTGTTAAGACACGCCATAACGAGGTGGCTCCCAACCAGTTCGAGCTGGCACCCATCTACGAGGAGTGCAACCTGGCCGTCGATCATAACATGCTGCTCATGTCGCTCATGAAGAAAGTGGCCCGCAAGCACGGATTCCGCGTGCTGCTGCACGAAAAGCCCTTCGACGGCATCAACGGCAGCGGCAAGCACAACAACTGGAGCCTCTCGACCGACACCGGCGTACTGCTGCATGCACCGGGCAACACGGTAGAGGAGAACCTGCGCTTCATCACCTTCATCGTGGAAACGCTGATGGCCGTCTATCGTCATAACGGACTGCTGAAGGCCAGCATCATGAGCGCCACAAACGCCCACCGTCTGGGCGGCAACGAGGCTCCACCAGCCATTATCTCCTCGTTCCTTGGCAAGTACGTGTCCGACCTGCTCGACAGGATAGAGCAGACCACCGACCTCAATCCGCAGACTGCCAAGCACTCTCGTGAGATTGACATACCGCAGATTCCCGACCTCATCGTCGATAATACCGACCGCAACCGCACATCGCCCTTTGCCTTCACTGGCAACCGCTTCGAGTTCCGCGCTCCTGGCTCCAGCGTCAACTGCGCCAGTGCCATGATAGCCCTGAACAGCGCGATGGCCGAAGCCCTGCAGTCGTTCAAGAAGCGTGTCGATCAGAGAATTGCCGAGATTTCAGGCAATGCGGAGTTTGCCGACGGCAAGCACAATCCCAAGTTCCACGCCATCATCGATGTGCTACGCGAGGACATCAAGACCTCCAAGCCCGTCCGCTTCGACGGCAACGGCTACAGCGAGGAGTGGGTCATGGAGGCACGCCGCCGCGGACTGGACGTAGAAAAGTCATGCCCCGTCATCTTCGAGCATTACCTCGATGACAGCAGCGTCAGCATGTTTGAAAGTACCAAAGTGATGAACCGCAAGGAACTGCTGGCCCGCAACGAAGTGAAGTGGGAGACCTACGTGAAGACCGTTCAGATTGAGGCCCGCGTACTTGGCGACCTCGCCATGAACCACATCATTCCCGTCTCCACCCACTACCAGAGCAAGCTCATCAAGAACGTGCAGGGCATGAAGGACGTCTTCCCCGTGGAGAAGGCGGAACGTCTCTCTGCCCGTAACATGAAGCTGATTGAGGAGATTGCCGAGCGTACGGAGAAGATTGAGCGTCTGACCGATGAACTGACCGATGCCCGCCGCGTGGCCAATCGCATACAGGACATTCATCAGCGTGCCATCTGCTATCACGACACCGTATGTCCTCACATGGAGGCCATACGCCGTGAAATCGACAAGCTGGAACTGATTGTTGAAGACGGTCTATGGACGCTGCCCAAGTACCGCGAACTGCTGTTTATCCGGTAGTTTTTTATTTATAAATAATTTGTAATTCGTGATTAGGTGAGTAAATCCACTCACCTAATCGTCCAATGCCCCTATGATTTCCTGCACGGAGTGACAGCCGTGCTGGTCGAGCCAGTCGTTAATGCCGTTGCGCACCTTCAGCGTGACAGCAGGGTCAATGAAGTTGGCGGTGCCTATCTCGATGGCCGTAGCGCCTGCCATGAGGAACTCGATGGCATCGCGGGGCGTCATGATGCCACCCAGACCCACCACAGGAATTCTGACAGCCTTCGCCACCTGCCACACCATGCGCAGGGCAACGGGCTTCACGGCAGGTCCTGAGAGACCGCCGGTCTTGATGCTCAGCACCGTACGGCGCTTCTCAATGTCGATGGCCATGCCCATGAGCGTATTGATGAGCGACACGCTGTCGGCTCCCTCGGCCTCACACGTACGGGCAATATCGGCAATGTTCGTCACGTTGGGCGACAGTTTCACAATCAGCGTTTTGTGGTAAGCCTTACGCACCGCCCGCACCACACTCTCGGCTCCCGCACAGGTCACGCCGAAGGCCATGCCGCCATCCTTGACGTTGGGACACGAGATGTTCAGTTCAATGGCAGGAATACGCTCCAGCGCATCGATACGTGCGGCACACTCGGCATAGTCGTCGGGCGATGAGCCGCTGACGTTGACAATCATGTTCGTGTCAATGTCCTTGATTTGCGGGTAGATATGTTCGCAGAAATACTCCACACCCTTGTTCTGCAGGCCCACGCAGTTGAGCATGCCGCTCGGCGTCTCCGCCATGCGCGGATAGTCGTTGCCCTCGCGTGGACGCAGCGTGGTACCCTTTACAATGATGCCGCCCAGTTCCTCCAGGGGCACAAAATCCTGAAACTCCAATCCGTAGCCGAAAGTGCCAGAAGCCGTCATCACGGGGTTCTTCAGTTTCAGGTTGCCTATGTTTACATTCAGATTTGCCATCTTTTACCTTTCCCTTTTTACCTTTACCACAACAGTCTATTTGTTTGAAACACTGGTCCATCCTTGCAGACACAGAGGTTACCCTCGGTCGTCTTCTCCACACAGCAGAGACATGCCCCCACTCCACAGGCCATCATGTTCTCCAGCGACACCTCGCAGCTGACGCCGGCCTTCCGGGCAAAGCCTGCCACAGCTTTCATCATGGGCGTGGGTCCGCAGGTATAGATATGGCCGAACGTCTCTTGCTGAAGGATGGAGTGGTTGGTCACGAAGCCCCGCTCACCCTCTGAACCGTCCTCGGTAGTCACCAGTACACGGCCGTACCTGCGGAACTCGTCGAGCATCAGCAGGTCTTTCGCCGTACGGGCACCCAACAAGAATGTCGGCTCCACGCCCTGAGCCTTCAGCTCAGCACCGAGATAGAGCAACGGAGCAACGCCCACGCCGCCACCAATAAGCAACCTCCCCTTAGCCCCCTCCGAGGGGAGGGGAGACTGGGTCCAGCCGTTACCCAGCGGCAGCACACAGTTCAGCACTGCACCTTCCTTCAACGCTGCCAGACGACGAGTTCCGTCGCCTACAGCAGCCACCAAGAGCCACAGCTCATTCTTCTCACGGTCCACGAAATTGATGGAAATGGGGCGACGCAGGAAGGTCGCAGGTGAATCGTCCACGCGCACCTCCACAAACTGTCCTGGTCGCATCTCCGGCAGCGGTTTGTCGTCCGTCAGCCGAATCAGCACGTAGCGCTCATGTACACGTTCCACACCACGCACCGTTAAGTCTAATATATATTTCTTCATTTCTTTTTCAGTTATCTGTTATCGGTTATCAGTTTTCGGTTGTCAGTTTTCGTTTTCGTAGCAAAGCATTTCGTTTTCGTTAAACATCTAAGCTTTAAAAATCCCTTCGCATCCTTCCAGCACATCACGCCACGTAGCCTCGAAGTCACCCGTGTACCACGGGTCAGCCACATCGCCTGGTCGCTGCGTAAAGTCCATCAGCAAGCGAATCTTCCCCTCAGGGTCACCCCCGCACATTCGCGTCATGTTACGGATGTTCCAAGAGTCCATGCCTATCAGCAGGTCAAAGCGGTCATAGTCACGCCGGGTCAGCTGACGGGCCGTCTTGCCCTTGCACGAAATGCCGTGCTCTGCCAGCTTGCGCTTCGCAGGGGGATAGACCTCGTTACCAATCTCCTCCGTCGAAGTAGCTGCCGATTCGATGTAATACTCATCCTCGCGTCCGGCTTTCTTGACAAGGTCCTTCATGACAAACTCTGCCATCGGACTGCGGCAGATGTTACCATGACACACAAATAATATTCTCTTCATCGTCTTTCGTCTTCGTCCTCGTTTTCGTTCTCGTTCTTAGTTCTTCGTCTTCGCTACATCCTGCAGAATCCGCAGATACGCTCTAGCCACCGTCGGTCAGTATCGTCAAACGTACCTAGCTCGCGGCTGTCAATGTCGAGCACCGCCGCCACGTCACCCTGGGAGTTAAATACCGGCACTACAATCTCCGATCGCGACAGACTGCTGCAGGCAATATGTCCGGGGAACGCCTCCACGTCGGGCACCACAATGGTCTCCCGCCGCTGCCAGGCAGTACCGCAGACACCCTTGCCGTAGCCGATGTGCATGCACGCCACAGGACCCTGGAACGGACCTAAGCGCAACTCACCGTCGATGACTCGGTAGAAACCTGTCCAGAAAAAGCCCATCTCTGAGTGAATGGCCGCTGCCACGTTGGCCATCACGCTGACAGCGTCCGTCTCCCCCTCGACGAGCGCCCCTATCTGCTCCGTCAACAGCCGGTATTTCTCGTCCTTCGGAGTCAGGAAGAAACGTTGGAACTCGCTTTCGAAGTTGGGGGTAAGGATATCTTGGCCGATGGCCGCACGTATCTCGTCCAGCGTCCAGAAACGCCCGCCATCCAGCTCTTCGGCAGAGGGACACACGCGTCCATTGTAGGTCGTGCGGTTGACATAGACCAACTCACGTTCACGTCGGCTGTCAAACACATACTGCCCCACCCTGACGGGTTGGAAATCCGTAATGCCCAGTTCCTCGCCAGCCTCGCGGACAAGAGCCTCGTCAGGCGTCTCTCCGTAATCCATGTGACCGCCTACGCTAGTGTCCCACTTCCCGGGCTGTATGTCCTTCCATTCCGGCCGCTTCTGCAGATACACCTCGTTCTGGCTGTTGAACACATGCAGATGGACCACCGGGTGCAGCATCCTCGACCCGTCGTGACATTCGCCACGCGTAGCCGAGCCCACCACCTCGCCTGATTCATCCACTATCGGGAATCGCTCTTGTTTGTTATCTTCCATCGTGCGATAATCGTTCTTGTCATCAAAATCAGTGACAAAGGTAAACAAAAAACCTTGAATAAAGGAATTATTATTTCTTTTTCTTATTCTTTCGTCCGAAAAAAGGCAGCTATATCGCTGTGTGAAAATCCAATTCTGTAACTTTATTTAAAGGTGAAGCCTGTTTTTCCCACACCGCTAAAGTAGTTAAAAATCCATGAAAAACACTCCTTTGGGAGGAATATTTGCAGGTGAGAGAGATGTAATTGAGCGAAAATGCCACTTTCCCTTGACTACTCTGTCTCGGAAAGGTAGCTTTTCATGCCCTCTATCAGGTCGATCTCTTCCTCTTTGCCAGTACCGTCGTCGAAGAACCAGATGATGTCGTGTACACGCCAGTCACCATCCTCGCGACAGAACTTGAACTTCGTGTGAACGTCCTGAACAGTGCTGTGGAGCACGAAATCAACCACCGCCGTTCCCTTCTCGGCATCCAAATTTAGGAATTTGGCATCGCGAATCTCGAAATGGTCGGGATTGGTGTCCTGCATCTGCGTCCAATAGTCCTCGTTGAAAAAACCTATTTCCGCCAGGTGCGAGTCCTTCTCCTCGACTGCTGCCACCAGCTCACGCCACACATGGCAGGCAAAACGCCCGTCGATGTTCTCCTCATGACGGCCTATGGCAGCATAGATATTGTTGATGAGACCAAGAATATCATCTCCTGCCTTCACTTGCGCAGAGTCTGCATTATTTTCATCACTCATGGCCTTCACCTCGGTAGAGTCAACGCCATTTACAAGCTCTTCCGCCGGCTGCTTCTGCCGGCTGTTACATGAGGTCATTGTGAGGGCACACAACAACATCAGGATAGATAATACACTTTTCTTCATTGTACTTTAATTATTTCAAGGGACAAAGGTAATAAAAAAATGAAAAATGAAAGATGAAAAATGTAAAATTAAGATGAAAAGAAATAGAATTTATTGGTTTTTCGCTCGGTTTGCACTACCTTTGTAGCGATAAATAAAACGACGATGAAGAAAACCGTATTGATAACTGGTGCTACGAGCGGAATAGGACTCGGATGCGCACGCAAATTCGCAGCTAACGGCGACCGCCTGATACTGACTGCACGTAACCAGCAGCGACTGGAGGAAATCAGCAACGAACTGAAAAAAGACGGCACTGAAGTGCTGACGCTGGCTTTCGACGTAAGAAACCGCCAGGAGGCCATAAAGGCTGTCAACAGCCTGCCTGCTGACTGGCAGGATATTGACGTGCTGGTGAACAATGCCGGTCTTGCACTGGGATTGGAGCAGGAATACAAAGGCGACCTGGACGACTGGGAAACGATGATCGACACGAACATCAAAGGACTGCTACTGATGACGCGACTCATCGTGCCACGCATGGTGGAGAGAAACTGCGGACATGTTATCAACATCGGCTCGGTGGCCGGAGATGCCGCCTACGCCGGCGGAAACGTCTATTGCGCCACAAAAGCGGCCGTGAAGGCACTGAGCGACGGTCTGCGCATTGACGTGGCCGACACGGAAGTACGTGTCACTAACCTGAAGCCTGGACTCGTGGAGACGAACTTCAGCAACGTCCGCTTCCGCGGAGACACGGAACGCGCCGCCAAACTGTATCAGGGCATCGTGCCGCTGACTGGCGACGACATTGCAGACGTGGCCGTCTATGCCGCCAATGCGCCCAAGCACGTACAGATAGCCGAAGTGCTGATTCTGGCCACTCACCAGGCCAGCGGCAGCGTCATCGTCAGAAAATAAACATATAAACAGATTTTTCAAATGAAAACCAAGCATATACAATACGAAACTCAAGGCACGTGCTCTAAACTGATAGACGTGACGGCCGACGAGAACAACATTATTCAGCAGGTATTCTTTCTGGGGGGCTGCAACGGCAACCTACAGGGGGTCAGCCAACTGGTACGAGGGCAGTATATTGACGACGTCATACGCAAAATTGACGGCATACGATGCGGCACGAAGAGTACTTCATGCCCCGATCAGCTGTGCCGGGCGCTGGAAAAGCTGAAAAATACGCCTGCAGAATAACAAAAAGGCTACATATTATTATTAAGACTTAGATTTGGAAGGCGAAAAGCTCTCCCAAGTCTGATCATCGTAGTACACGCGAATCTCTGTGACCTTACGTTGAGGTTTCTCTGAGGTTGGTGTGTAAGCGACGTTTGTATCGTTTCGAACAAGTTTTGAATTTGCCTGAAAATGGGGAGCAACAGGAGTCTGTGGTGGGGTGGGAGCAGAAAACTCAGCGAAAGGCAACACGCCAGACTGGGGCACGCCTGACTCCGAGGGAGCGGACTCCGGCAGGGGGGCTTCCTCGACATACATATTACCAATGCCCAACAGTAACCAGTCGGTACTGATGGAGGGAATATTTTTTTTGATGAGCTCGACGACGTTGAGAGAGGGGCGAGTACGATCATTAAAAATATTGCTGAGTGTTGCAGCACCAATTTGAGTCTTCTCAGCGAACTCCTGTTGTGTCATGTGAAGGCTCTCCATGACCTGTCTGATTCTATCTTTCATACGCTTTAAGTGCAAAATAGGGGCAAAATGCCCGTTTTTCGTTTGACTTTACAAAGGTAAAACAAAAAATTGAAACCACCAACAATTATAAAGAAAATTTTAAGTTGTAAAGTTTATATTTATAATTTTATAATTGTAAAACGTAAATTGTTCAACTGTAAAATGACTGGTATAAAATTATAAACGTAAATTCAAGGATGTAAATAGCTATCGTAATTTTCTTGAAGGATTTGAACTAAAAAACTGACTATAAAATAGGTACATATATGGAATATGGTGTATAAATAGGTGATATGCACTATTTACACTTTGAAAGAGTTTCAATTCTTATAGTATTTTATCACAGAAATGTGTAACTTATTGGTTTTCGAGTTATTATGAGTATGTATAGTCGAGTGTATAAATATAAGTTGAAGAATTGAAAGGTAAATATTTATATTTATATTTAAATATTAAGCCCTATTATATACATGTTTTAAATCATGAATTTATTGTTTTAAACCATGAACCAAATTCTATGCTTTAAAGTTTTATATTTTGAAATTCAAGAAAAATGAATGCTAAAAAACGTGAAACGTGAATTTTTGCGATGGAAAATGACGAAAAATGCGATTCCTTGAAGAATTCTGAACGAGCGGCAAAGAAGTTGAAAATACGCGATTTTTCAGGGCTATTTTTGGGGCAAAAACTCCGATGTACAAAGGACGGAACGCCGATTATTCTTGTTCAGAAAAATGAGTGAAATAGATTTTTGGGGGCTAAAAACAGAGTAAAAAACAAAAGTTGTCACCTTTTTCCGTCATCTGGAACGACAGAAAAGGGGTGAAAAAAGGGGTCAAAAATTAGTGAAGGATGAAAAAAAGAAGCTCTTTCATCAGTTCTCCTGGTGGAGTATTCGGATTGTCCAGTCCCTTGCTCTTTGCATCCATCTCACGAAACTTGCCAATAATCTGCATGGTTTTCATGCCCGAATAGTTCCTCATGCCGGTCATATATTGTTGAGCTGCCCACGCATTTTTCAGTTCCAGAAATTTTGCCACTTCGTTTGCATCGTTTCGTTTCGGACAATAAAAGGCAACCATCAGATTCTGGAAATAATTGAACAAAAGCGGCAGGAAGGCATAGATGCTACCTGCCTTCGGATTCTTGTCGAAATAGTCGATAATCTGGTTTGCCTTGAAAATGTTTCTGCTGGCAACGGCATCACGCAGTTCGAAACCATTGAAGTCCTTGCTTACCCCTATCTGGTCCTCAACCACCTGCGGAGTCACCTGACGGTCGTTTTCCGGCAGGGAGATGATGATTTTGTCCAGTTCGCTGGCCAGACGGCTCAGGTCAGCTCCGATGCTGTCGGCAATAATCTGTGTGGATTTGGAGTCAATAGACACATTTTTCCCTTTCAGATAGGACTCGATAAAAGAGGGCAGATAAGCGTCTTTCAGCTTCTTGCTTTCGAAGAGTACGCCAGCCTTGTCAATGAGCCCTGAGAGTCGCTTACGCTTGTCCAGGGAGCCGTTTTTATGGCAGAACACCAGTACGGTAGTTGTTGCAGGCTTCTGCAGATATGTCTCAAGGGCTTCCGTCTGCTTGATATTCTGTGCTTCTTTGACGATAACCACCTGTTTTTCAGCCATCATGGGATAGCGTTTGGCCAAATCGACCACCTGTGCTGCCGTCACGTCAGAACCGAAGACTATGGTCTGGTTGAAGTCGCGTTCCTCTGGCTGCAGCACGTTTTCTGCTATCCAGTCGCTGATCTGGTCGATATAATACGACTCATCCCCCATCAGATAATAGACGGGGGCAAACTTCCGCGCTTTAAGGTCGCGCATGACGCTGTCGAACGTTACTGCCATAATTGGGGGCAAAGGTAGTAAAAAGATTAAAAAATAAAGATGAAAGATGAAAGATTTTTTCTTTTTTTCGTACCTTTGCAGTATGACGACGCTGAATCTGCCTGCATACGACGTACGACTACGCGGAACGCGCGAGAAGCCGGAAATCTTCGACTTCCTGCGTCGCCGTTTTGTGGCGCTGACGCCGGAGGAATGGGTACGCCAGCACTTCACCCATTTTCTGGTGGAGCACAAGGGCTATCCTCAGGCCTTGCTGGGCAACGAGATAGAGCTGAAAACGGGTGGGAAACGCCTGCGCTGCGACTCCATTTTATATAATAAGGATATGTCACCGCGCATGATTCTGGAGTACAAGGCTCCCTCTGTGGCACTGACACAGAAGGTATTTAACCAAATATCCACGTACAACTTTCTGTTGCACGTGGATTATCTGATAGTCAGCAACGGCTTGCAGCACTATTGCTGTCGGATGGATTACGATCGCGGTGAATATGACTTCCTGCCTGAGATTCCCGACTACGAAGTCATCTGCGACAAGTAATCACTTCACTTCCTCAATAATCTTGCCGCCCTCTTCAACAGCCTGCATATTCAGGGGTATCAGACCGTGATGACGTTCGGGCAACGTCTTGAAAAGAGCCTTCTCAACACCTTTTGAGCTGACGACGGGAGCCACCTTGAGCAAACCGCCCAGCACAATCATGTTGAACACCTTGCTGTTCTTCATCTCGGCAGCTTTGTCCATAGCGTCAATCTCGTAGATGGTGATGTCCTTACGCGTAGGCGGGTTGATGATGCCGAAGCCGTCGTAGATAAGGATGCCGCCAGGCTTGATTTTCGGTTCGAACTTCTCGAGCGAGGGCTGGTTGAGTACAATGGCTATGTCGTACTTGCTCAGGATGGGCGAAGAGATGCGCTCGTCGCTCACGATAACCGTCACGTTGGCTGTACCACCGCGCTGCTCTGGACCGTAGGCAGGCATCCAAGTCACCTCTTTGTTGTCCATCAGTCCTGAATAGGCCAGTATCTTACCCATCGAGAGCACGCCCTGACCTCCGAAACCTGAAATAATGATTTCTTTCTTCATATCTTGAGCCCCTAAGTTTGGGGGGTTAGGGGTCTGAACAAGCGAACGTCAGACCCTGTTTTATTGTTAATACTTTATTGGGGGGAGTCTTCGCTTGTTCAGACCCCCAACCCCTAAGTTAGGGGTTTAAATCGTCGTGTCCTTGAGGTCTCCCTTGGGATAGAAGGGGAACATGTTCTCCTTCATCCACTCATTAGCCTTTGCAGGTGTGAGTTTCCAACCGCTGTTACAGGTAGAGACGAACTCCACGAGGCTGGAGCCCTTGCCGGCCATCGACGCCTCGAAAGCCTTGCGCAGCGCCTTCTTGGCCTTCAGGATGGAGCCCACGCTCTCCACGCTCTGTCGTGTGACGTAGCAGGTGCCTTC